>Ga0102589_1002515_pt1 | contig 21021 bp, 23 predicted proteins | sample AraplaMF_Col_mLB_FD_76858 | JGI IMG/M metagenome (GOLD analysis project Ga0102589, IMG submission 76858) | Arabidopsis root microbial communities from the University of North Carolina, USA - plate scrape MF_Col_mLB | ecosystem: Host-associated > Plants > Roots > Endosphere | place: USA... | reverse complement strand
AATAATAACTGGTAGTTTTGCGGTAATCTCGGGTACTGCAAGTGCAGGAATTAATATTGTTTAAAACAATATTATCCCTTTCTCTATCCAATTATAAAAAGGTACAGGACGTTCTCTGTGCGCTTTGTCCTCCACATATGGTGAATTGTTTGACTTACTAGGAGACGAATTATTGAGAAATACAATCTTCCTACAATTAAATTTTCATACTTTACGACATTCCAATGCTTCTTATATGGTTAGAAAAATGAAACTTTAAGATTATTTAAGAACAATTAGGTCACTTTGATATAAAATTGAGGATTAACATTTAAAGTAATTTAAAGATAAAAATAAAGCTAGTGACTATTTTGATGACTTAATTTAGTTGGTCACTTTTTGGTCACTCGCTTCATTTTTCTACTTAATTCTGCACACATAATTCTTTAAAATTACACCCTTTGCAGTGCCATTTTTCAAGGGTTTTCTCAAATTCCTCAAAGTCCACGGGTTCATTCGAGAAAATATCAGCCTGATATTTTTTCATTTCTAACACACTTCGCTGAAACGTATGCAAAATATTGTCCATATCAAATGCTGTAAAGGCGTATTTTTTTCGTTTACCAGTCAATAAATATTCATTATAGACATCAATCTGATAAAGAGATACACGATATTTCTGCTGAATATAGTAAGCATAGAGCGCTAATTGCTGACGATCATCATCAGATTCTCCGCCTGTTTTCCAGTCGATAATAATCCACTTGTCTGCCATCTCATCATAATAATGAAAATCCATTACGACGAAAACTTGTACCCCCTCGATCTTCATGGAACGAAATTGTTCAGGCTCACCGATTCGTAAGGAGCCTTTTGGTGCAGTAATTTGCTGGAACGTTTCACTGTTAAGAAAGTTGTCAAAGACAGCCGTCATTCGCTCCTTATAGTCCTGTACAAGTTCAGGATTTAACTGCCCTTCGTAATAAACTTCTTGCATCATATAAAATTTATTAGGCTTATGTCTCCACAAATCTACATGACGAGTAGAATCAATAAAAGCGGCATTGAGCTGTCCACGTGCACGATTTACTAGCTCAGTAACAGTCGGCGCCTTGCCAGTTTGCAAATAATCATTGATCGATTGCTCTATTAAATGATGGACGATTTGACCAAATAAAATCGGCATGGATTGAAGCTTTTTTAAGCGATAGACATGTTGATGATATGGCTCCACATTGTAACTTAGCCAGCCATTATGAGAAAAATAATATTCATAGCCATATTTTCGCGCACAGCTTGTTAACGTTTTATGACGCGACAGTGACCACGAAAAAGATGGATAAGGTGTAATTTCAAACATGGATATCGCCTCCTTAAATTTGTTTGATAAAATCATAACCGAGCTGCAAGATCAGCACTATGGTCACAATACGTAGTAATAGCTTTACTTGATTTGCCTTAACCTTTCTTGCAAGAATAATTCCTATTTGCGCACCAATTACAGAACCAACCATTAAAACGATTGTCAATGGCCAATCAATTTTACCTGTAGCAATATACGTAATTGCGGCTCCTGAGCACATTGCAAAAACACCTACACGGGATAGACCAACAGCTTTCATATAAGAGATTTTCTCATGAGCATATGTATAAAGTGCCAGCGTACTGCTACCAGGACCGAACATTCCGTCATAAAAACCAACACCAAGAAGTATTGGTCCGTTTATGCGATTCATTGTAAAGCTTTCTTTATCTCCGAATTCAGCCCCTCCTATAAAGGACATAATAAGAGCAAAGCCTAATAAAAGAATCGCGATGAACGTCAATGTTTGACTGCTCATGAACGATGCAAACAGACCACCAAGCGTACCCCCTACTAGGGAAACAAGTAATACTGAACGCATTTCTGACCATAACAATTCTTTTCTTTTATAAATAGTATAGAAGCTTGAAAAGGCACTAACCATATTTGAAACTTTATTCGCACCTATCGCCGAATGGACCGGTACCCCCATAAGCATCATGGTCGGTAAAGTGATTAACCCGCCACCTCCCACTAACGTTCCAATGACGTTGCCAGTGATACCTATTAGTAAAATCAACAAGTATTCCATCTAATCCTTCTTTCTATAACACACATGATGATATTCATATGATACAGTATAACAGACTGTTATTTAACTTCTTTCAGCAAATCTTTTAGTAGCGAAAGCGAAGCGTCAGCTACAGAAGTTAAAGCCTCCGGCGGATGTCATGGAATCAGAAATGAATTCTTTGTGCAAGCACAAAGCCGATTCCAGACGCAATTATGCCGAGTCATAATTGAAATAGATATATGAGGTGAACGAATGCTTGAACAACAAAAAACACCTACACCGCGTTTTTGTAAGACACTAACGCTTATTGTCGCGACCATTTTTTTAGCTGGCATTACAGCAACGCTTATCCAATACAATAAGCTCCCCGCATCTATACCAGTTTTGCAAAGCTTTTCGAGTGAACATGCGCAATTTGGGCCGAAAATCGCCATTTTTTATTTACCCTTCATTGCCTTAATGCTATTTTTGCTTTTACAATACTTAGAGATAAAAGCTGCTTATCCTGTCCTACGTAAAAATAAGCCAGCCTTATCTCATACTGAGCGACAAAATGGGATCATTACCTTTTGTCTTATTAAAAATAGTATATTATTATACTTTACGTATTCACTTTTCAATGACCTAACAGTAGCTTTAGGCCATAAACGTATTTTACTGCAATGGCATGCTTATTTATTTCTATTTGTACTAAGTATTATATTTATATTTGGTATCGTGCGCGGCATATTATTGAACAAAAAGAAATAGAACCTGTCCTAATACTAATGTATGGCATCGTTTTACCCCTTTAGATATGTTTTGTCTAAAGGGGTTTCTGTGCTCTTTCACAGCTGCAGCTACCGCTACGTTAGCACTACGCTTTCGCGCAAAAAACATCTGTTTTCCCAAGCGGCTCATCGGACGCCCCCATGAAATCGACCGGTCGGAACGGAATTCAACTCCTCGTTGTGCAGAAAATCCATATTTTATATATTATGATACCTTACATTTTTTGAGATAATAGGTTTTATGCAACATGAAAAGAGACCTGGACTAAACCCGTTTCTGATACCAAAAAGCGGTAAAATTTTACTCGTCGTAAAAATTTCACCGGCTTTATATTCATTTATTTTTTTCATTATGTATAACTTTCTTCGAAAATCATTATCCTCCTAATCCGCAATAGCTACTTCAATTTCAAATGACCCACTTCTCTCCAAAAGAAAATGCTGGATCCTAAATGCATATATAAACTTGACAATGCTGATATAATAGCAAATGGTAATTTAAACATCCCCTATCAAGATAAATATTGATAGTTAAAAATAGTAGGGATTCACAAAAACGGAGGTACGAAAGTGGCAAAGAATACAAATAAAATAGGTGTAGTAATCGCTGGGTTATTGTTAGCGATTTTAATGGCTGCAATGGATAATACAATTGTAGCAACTGCAATCAGTACAATTGTCGGAGATCTTGGTGGATATGACAAACTTGTCTGGGTGACATCAGCTTATATGATCGCGTCGGTTGCAGGTATGCCGATTTTCGGTAAATTGTCCGATATGTATGGTCGTAAAAGATTCTTTATTTTCGGTTTAGTTGTATTTTTAATCGGTTCGGCGCTAGCCGGTACAGCAAACTCAATCATTCAGCTTAGCATATACCGTGCAATTCAAGGTATTGGTGGCGGTGCATTAATGCCAATCGCATTCACAATTATGTTTGATGTAGTGTCTCCAGATAAACGCGGGAAAATGGGTGGCTTATTCGGGGCAGTATTTGGTCTCTCAAGTATCTTTGGTCCGCTTCTTGGAGCCTATTTAACAGATTATGTTCATTGGTCTTGGATTTTCTATATTAATTTACCACTTGGGCTAATTTCCTTTGTGTTAGTTACAAAATTTTACAATGAATCTATTGCACATACCAAGCAAAAAATTGACTACTTTGGCGCAGCTACTTTAGTTAGTTCAGTAGTAAGTTTAATGTTTGCTCTTGAACTAGGCGGCAAAGAGTATGCTTGGGATTCCGCAATGATTCTTGGATTATTCGCTCTATTTACAGTCTTTCTTATTAGCTTTATATTAATTGAACTACGTGTAGAAGAGCCTATTATTTCCTTTAAAATGTTCAAAAATCGTCTCTATGCAACGAGTAATATCATTTCAATATTTGCTGGTGCTGCTTACATTACTGCTGCCATCTACATTCCAATTTTTGTTCAAGGTGTACTTGGAGGCTCTGCAACGAACTCAGGCCTTATTTTACTTCCGATGATGGTCGGTTCGGTTGTAACAGCATCTGTGGGTGGAGCTCTCCTCACGAAATTTAAATATCGAACGATTATGTTACCAACTTTAACTCTATTTGTTATTGGTATTACCTTACTTTCAACATTGACAACTGAAACGTCGCACCTTATGGTAACAATCTTTATGATACTTGTTGGTCTTGGAATTGGCTCGTCTTTCTCTGTGTTGAGCAATGCCGTTATTCATGGTCTTAGTATGAGACAACGTGGCTCGGCTAACTCAACGCTAAACTTCAATCGAGAACTTGGAATGACATTAGGAATTACAGTGTTTGGGATTATCCAAAACCATATTTTCTCAAATAAATTAACGTCCGCGTTTAGTGGTCAAACACCTACTGGTATGGATTTAAATGATCCGAGTGTAATCCTAACATCTGAAACTCGAAGCTTCATTCCTGTAGAGGTTCTCGATAAAATGCAAGAAGCACTTACTATTTCAGTTGCTCATACTTTTGCTTGGGCGATAATCCCAGCTGCTATTGCGCTAATTATGGCATTTGCTATGGGCAGAGAGCAATTCGACCCTGCTTCTGAAATGGAAACGTACAATAAAGATGCATCACATTAATATATGAGCCTGTATTTCACAAATTAACAAAATGCGGCCTCTCCTCAATTAAAACTGTTAGAATTCGGAACGTGTATTTTAATACATTTCATATTCGAAACAGCGATTGAGATTGCGGAAATCAAAAAGTAAGTTTTTTAATTGAGAAATTGTAAAAAAGTGCCTACCCTGAAGTGACCCCTAAAAGTTAGACACGGTTATTTCATTAGGCAGCTTGGGTAAAACGAGTTCGGTATTGCACCGGACTCGTTTTTAATTTTGCCTTGATCCGTTTCGTATTATAGTAATTGATATATTTTTCTAATTCTATTTTAAAATGCTCTATACTTTCAAATTCCCTCATGTAAAGGAATTCAGATTTCATAATTCCAAAGAAATTTTCCATGACTGAGTTGTCGTAACAGTTTCCTTTACGAGACATACTTTGAACAATCTCTCTAGATTCTAAGGCGCGACGATATTTTTCCATTTGATAATGCCAACCTTGATCGGAATGCATGAGTAACTGGTGGTGCTCAGGTAAACGTTCTAACGCTTTGTCCAACATGTCTGAAACAAGTGAATAGGTTGGTCTAGAGCCAATTGTATACGTGATAATTTCCCCGTTAAATAAATCTAAAACTGGCGATAAATAAAGTTTCTCACCGAATAATTTAAATTCCGTAATGTCTGTTACCCACTTTTCATTTGGGGCGTCTGCTTTAAAATTGCGGTCTAAAATATTTGGCGCAATTTTGCCAACGTTTCCTTTATAGGATTTATACTTTTTCATACGTACTAAACATTTTAAACCTAACTTTTTCATGATACGTTGCACTTTTTTATGATTCACTTTTTGCCCACGATTCGCTAGCTCGTCACGAATACGGCGATAGCCATAACGTCCTTCATGTTCTTCATAAATCGCCTTTATTTCTGCTTTTAAATCGGCATCTGGATCTGGTCGATTCATACGTTTTACTAAATCATAGTACGTACTTCGTGGAATGCCAGCGAGTTTTACAAGTGCTTTCACCGGATATTTCTGCCTTAACTCATAGACTACTTTTGCTTTGTCCTGTTTGGTGATTTTTCCTTGTTTTGAACTAAGGCATTCAACTTTTTTAAATACTCGTTTTCCATTTCTAGTTGTTTAATACGTGCTTCAAGTGCTTCGGTAGAGCCTTTAACTGGTGCTTGTTTCGATTGTTTATTGAATTCTTTTTTCATGGATGGACGCCCCTTTTTCTTTGATTGAAGGGCATCTAATCCTTGAGTTTCATATTGCTTTCTCCAAACACTAATTGTTGAAGGGGCAGGTATTTTAAATATCGCTGCCGTTTCGTTTAAGGATGTACCGTTTTCAATCATAAAATTTAGTACATCCATTTTAAACGTTAGTGTGTAATTTGTATATGGCTGAATAAAAGCTTCAACACCATTGTATTCATATTGCTTAATCCATTTAAAGATTGCTTGTTTATTAGTCCCCAAAGATTTAGCTATTTTATTAGCACTTTCATTTCCATTTAAGTAACGCTCAACTGCTTGTAATTTATCTTCTACAGTATATTTAGCCATAGAAAAACTGCACCTCCAATTGTTAGATGTGTCTAACAATTGGGGTGCAGTTCACCCAAATGGGAGGCATTTTTTTGAAAGAAAAATCAAACGAAAAAGACAGATTTATTCTACACGTTGGTAGGTTAAATCTGTCTTTTAATTTCAACAGCAACATCTTTAAGAAAACAGCCTTTTTTAAGCAATTCTTCCTCTTCATAAATAAAGAGTTTATTTTACACCCATCCATCATACAATTCTTCACGAGCATGATTGAACAACTTGGCCTATTTTCGGGCAGTTTGTTACTTTTCTCTGAATACACTCAATTGGCATTCCCTTTTGTGCTAAATGTTTAGCTATAGTAAGGTGTGCGGTGTTACCTGATCTTTTACTAACTTATCCTCTAATTTCGTATTATTGTCCATAATAAAATATGTATAAGTCTATAAATCAATGCGATTGCAATAAGGACAAAAAAATCCCGGATAAAATAGAAAAGTGAACCCCAGCTAGTGAAACACCAAAATGAAAATGGCCAGTTTTATAATTTCTCCTACTGCAGTTTCCTCCGCATTTTTCGAGAAAAAATAAAGCCTGCTCCAAGGAAGAATACAAGCGCCATAAACTTCATTAGTGGAATAATAAATAACTTGCTAATCACGAAAACTACAAGGATATAATAAACCACCATTGCCAGTAAAAATAAAGTCAGTTTATTCACTGTGTTTCCTACTTTCATTCAGTGCTGCTTCAATGGCCGCTAGCGCTTTCGGTCCCATCCCGTGTAAATTTTTTAACGTTAATAAATCAACCTTTTCCAATTGTTCTAATTGTGTATAGCCTGCCGCATTCAATGCACGTATAGCAGGTTTTGCTACTCCCTTTGGCCATTCCGTCATTTATGCTCGTCCCTTCTTTTTTCGTCTATTAAGTATCTCTGTTCCTATAATACCTATTATAAGTATAACTAGTGAGACGACATGATAATCAACAAAAAAAGTTGTAAATGCTATATTATAATAATGGCATATTGCAGTAATAATACGCCCTACCATTAATATAAAACCGACAATCAAGCATCCTTTTACTACCTTCTCGATGAATTGCACTTCTATCACCTCTCTGCTTTATTATGCAATCGAATATGATGAAATGCAAATGAGCTAGGCTCTTAGAGCATATTAAACATTGCCATGAAGGCGGCAATCAGATTGACAATACTATGTATGGCCCAGCTTGTTAGGATCGAGCCATTCGATTTTCGTTCATTGATCCACCCCATAAAATAACCTACAAATGCGGTTGATATAACAACTAATACTACAACCCCAAAAGGAATAAAAGAAAACATCAACAATCCATGTAAAATGCCAAATAGTAAACTTTGCATGATATTTCCCATTTGAAAACCAAACTTATGCATGAATCTTTTCATTAAAAAGCCCCGAAATAACAGTTCCTCTGACAACCCTGTTTGTACTATTGAATGGAAAAGTGCTGGAATGAGTGCTGAAAAACCAAGTCCTGTAAAACGATTGGTCGCTAAGGTTAAACTGTCTAGGTAGAAATAGCTGATTGTAGTAAGGGGTACAAATAATAAAATAATAATAAATAAAAACCATAGAAAATAATTCCCCTTATTTTCAATGACAGGCTTTTGAAGGCCGAGCCATGTTAAAAATGATTGTTCCTTTCTTGCTGAGAAAAACCACCAAATAAACGGTATAGCCGAAAATAAAATGACTTGAAAAACTGCATTTATTACACTTTCCAAAACCATAATTTTTCCTCCTGTTCATAATGTTTACATTAAGAATGTCAAGCAATGAATGCAAGGTGCTTTTCGGAAATCGTCGGTAGTCAATATTGCTATCGTTCTTCATATTTAGCATATTAAAGAGCAGAGTTAAAATCAACCATTTTTTAATGATAATCGTTAAAAAATTATTCTTTATAATTAAAACAAAGTAAAAAAGCAACTAGAATATACTAGTCGCTTTCATTCTTTATTCGGATTTCGCTCAATAAATTCTGCAATTTCATCTTTTAATTCATAAACTAAATGAAAATAATGATGCTCATTCATAGCACCCTTCTTGCGCCATTTTTGCATTTCTTGATAGTGGAATGTCACAAAATAATTTATTATTTCACGTTGGTCAATACCTTCTTTTTTTGCCATATCGACAATAGAAAGTCCTTCTTTCCAGTATTGATCATATACTTCTTGTGTGATCCCAAGAACCTTACAAATAGCATCATAATCATATTTCACATGGTAAACAAGCTGTCCTTCTTCACCATTTGCGTGTTGTTGAATTACATTATTTGCATATCCAATTGGTGTAAAGCTCATCATAAGTATGCTCGTGAGAATAAACTTTTTGACTGGTGCTTTCATTTTAAACCTCCTTCATGTTTCCACTAGTGTGTGAGGTTTAAAAAAATCATATTCCTTTTTATCACAATGCTTTCCGAAAAGAATAGCACCATTTTTCATACCCTAATCGATCTTCATAAAAACGATGCGCACTAGTCCTTTGAATACCAGACTCTAAAGCAATATAGTGCGCGCCATTTTCTTTGCCCCATTGGTGAAGATATTGTAATAATTTCTCACCATAGCCTCTAGAACGATACTTCACATCCGTTACTAAATCATAGACAAAAATATGGCGTTCACTGTAAAAATTGACTCTCCAACTTAATCCGGCGACCGCCACAATTTGCATGTTTTCATATAAAGCAAATAACAAATAGCCATCTTGAGTCATTTCCTTTAATAAAAGAAAGTACTTTTCTAATGTTAATTCCGTACGAAGCTGCGCCATAACGGGGTATGCTTCCATCCACTCTTGCTGAGAGGTTAACTGCTTGATTGTTACGGTCATCTTTCGAAACTCCTCCTTTTACCAATACTTAATATAATGAAATACCCCATCATCTATTTTCATCCCTAGCTTTTCATATAGTTTTTGAGCACGAACGTTGTCTGTCGCTGTTTCTAACCCAATATAACGTGCATCATTCTCTAAACAGTATGAGTAACACTGTTCAATTAGGCTCTGTGCCACACCTAGTTTTCTGGCATGCTCTGCCACAAATAAATCGTTTAAAATAAACGCCTTTTTCATTGCAACAGATGAAAAAACAGGATAGAGCTGGACAAAACCAGCTGGCTGCGCGTCCAAATAAGCTAGAAAAATAGTCGATTCCTCCTTTTTTAAACGCTCTACGAGAAACTGCTCAGCTTGCCCTAAGTCTGATGGTTGACCGTAAAATTCTCGATATGCATTAAATAAAGGCACCACGTCTCGAACTATCGCTAAGGTTACTGTACAAATCTCCATTAACTGATCTCCCCATTTCTTTTTATATGTAATTCTTGTATTATGATAAAAAACAAACTGACATTTTAAAAGAAACAGTTCTCTACATTCCGACATGTCAAGGAGGGACTTTATGGAGGATTTTATTTTCTTATTCACAGAGGAAGAGGCAAAGTACAAACAAATTTATCAGCAAATCAAATGGTTAATCGAACAAGGGAGATTGAAAAAGAATGATTCTCTTCCTTCCATTCGAAGGCTAGCCGAATCTTTGCATGTCAGTCGGAACACCACTTTGACTGCTTATGAGCAGCTCGTAGCGGAAGGATACATACGCGGTGAAGGACGAAGAGGTTATTTCGTCAATGAATTTGAACAGGTTTTTCTACAGGAGGAGGAACGACCAAGTCTTACCCAAAAAACGAATAATACCAGTGGAGATATCATCATTGACTTTCGTGCTGGCGCAGTAGATCAACAGCATTTCCCACTGAAAGTATGGCGTCAAATGGCTAATCAAGTGTTACCTTTAAAAAAATGCTATGAATATGGCGATTCTTTCGGCGAGCCACTTTTAAAGGAACAACTTGTGCATTATTTGCTTCAAGCTCGTGGCGTTCATGTAAATGAAGAGGACATTATTATCGGTAGCAGCACGCAGCAAATGTTAATTTATCTAGGCTTTCTATTAAAGCAGGAATTCCAAAGTGTTATTTTAGAAGACCCTGGTTACAACGGTGCACGAGAAGCGTTCAAGCTGCATGGCTTTCAGATAGAGACTTTACCTGTGTCGGAAAACGGTGCAAAGCTTGAGCATTTAACGCATTTACATTCGCGCTTACTCTATGTCACACCATCTCATCATTTTCCATATGGGGTTTCGATGAGCATTCAGCAGCGACAAGCTTTAATTCAGTGGGCTAAAAAAGTTGATGGTTATATTCTTGAGGATGATTATGATGGTGAATTTCGTTATACGCAGCAGCCATTTCCTGCTCTCGCCTCACTCGACAAGTCACGTGTTATTTATATTGGAACATTTTCAAAATCATTTTTGCCAGCTATTCGTTTAAGTTATTTAGTGCTACCGAAAGCACTTGTACAGCCATATAAAGCACGCTTTGCTCATTTTGAACATAACGCTTCATCCTTACATCAATTAACAATGGCGAAATTCATGGAACAAGGTGAATGGACACGACATATAAAAAGAATGCGTATCACCTATAAGCATAAAATAAATACGCTTGTAGAGGAACTAAAAAAGCAATTCGGAGAAAAAATCACAATACTTGGAGAGCAATCTGGACTTTATATATTGATCAAAGTTCATACACAATTTTCAGAAAAACAGCTCATTCAAAATGCACAACAATACGGAGTTAAGGTCTACCCTACAAGCCCATATTTTCTACAACCTCAGAGCTCTGTGCCTATTATTCAATTAGGCTTTAGTAAGTTAAAAATGGAGGAAATCATACTCGGCGTTCAACTGCTTAAAAAAGCTTGGATCACAGAAAAATAAGCCATAACTGAAATGGTTATGGCTACTCATTATCTCGAAAATCATATGTTTCATCAGGCACATTCAATGTCACACCGTTAATACTTACTGTATCATCGTCGCTCCAATTAATGTATGCTCTATTTTCTCGATATTGCCAATATATTTTCTTGGACTTTCTCTTTTCATGATTGAATACTAATTCTCCCAACACTGAAAAAGAAGTCGTCGCACCAGCGTCTGAAACATAAGCTTTCACTGTATAGGTTCCTTGTGGAGATGTAGATTCAGCAATCAGCTCTTGTTTAAACCTAGTCCAATCAAAAAACAGCCAATAAATGCCGTACCCTATAACACCTGCAAAAAACAAAATCGAAATAAGTAGTACTAGAAGAGTTTTTTTGTATACTTTCTTGATTTCTATCTTTTCGGCATCGTTCATCTGCATCCTCCAATCTGTTTAAATAGAGACGATCTCAGCGGAATAGATGTTTCCTGATTTAGGAAATGAATTCATCTGAGAGCCTCTTTGGGTGACCAGAGCAGTTCTTGTGGTTTCCCTGCAGTTCTTGGACTGAGCTGAGCAGTTTTTGCGCTAATCCGAGCAGTTTTCCATTCAACCCGAGCAGTTTTTACGTTAACCTGATCAGTTTTCCATTCAATCCGAGCAGTTTTTACGCTAACCTGATCAGTTTTCCATTCAATCCGAGCAGTTTTTACGCTAACCCAATCAATTTTCCATTCAACCCGAGCAGGTCTGGCGATGGCCTGCTCAGTTTTCCGTTCAACCCAATAAAAAAGGAATATGCACAGCTGTCTCTGTACATATTCCCCAATAATTTTTTAAAAATAATCAATAAACGTTGGAATGCCTATTGGTAGTACCGTCTCTAGTAGTGCAATTTCAATAGCATTGCCTTGTAAACGCTCGATTTTTTCTAAGTAGCTCGGTCGTTTATAACCAAGTAACATCGTAGCAAGTGTTTGAACAGTTAGTTGAATAGCATTTTCTGACTGTGTTTCACTCACTTTTTCAACTGTAACTTTTCCGTTTTGCTTCGTTATGACAAATGTGCCATTATTCCATGCCACAATGCGATCAGTAACAGCTAGTCTAAGCTGAAAATCATTTCTCGTGAATGGGTAGCGTAACAGAAATTCTTTTACATCTACAATTCGTGCCATAAAATAAGGGGACACCTTTTGTATAATCTCACTATCCTCTAACAAAAAGGCAACGGCCTCATTGCCAGTTGTTTTGCCATAAACATTGTAAATCATCGAGCTATGTGCTGAGACAAAATTCCATAAACCTTTACGCGCCTCTTCCTGCAAATAGACAATTTCATCGATATAATAATTTTCCTCCATAATACGATAAAACATATAACCCTGTGGCATATCATCTTCATCATAATACACCGCTGCCTGGAGGTTCACATCACTATCAATAAATTTTTCCTCCCAAAAATCTTCCTGAAATTTTTCATTCCATGCAATACTATTACGTACCATAACACCGTGCGTCTTCTTGGCATAGCTCGCATAAATGGCCACAACATCTTCATGTTTCGGATCGACACGGCGAATTTTCCCGTTTAACCCTTTATAGTGAGGAAGCTGAGTATCCTTGATCTGAAATTCCACTATATCACTCATAATTTCCCAGCCCTTTTTTCGGTAATACGGGATAGAATATGGAAATAAATAGGATATGCATAGTCCCTCGTTTCGCATCCGCTCTAAGCTTTCAATAATAAGGCTCTCCATCAAACCATGCCTAGAATATTCAGGATACGTTCCGACCGCCGTAATGCCTCCCATTTCATAAATCCTACCATGAACATTTACTTCAAAAGGTAGGCTTAAAATTTGAGATACAAGATGTGAACCATCAAACCAACCAATCGCATGTCCCTCATTAAATTGCTTACTTTTAGCATTCACAAAGCGACGATCCTTATGAATAGACATGGACATTTGAAAAACATAATTAAGCAAGTCTATTGACTGTGCCATTTCATCTAATCGAATTTCTCGCATGACTAAGCCTTTACGTTGATTCATGATTCTCTCTCCTCGTCAAATAACTCTGAAAAAATGGTTTCTGGTGCATTTAAAAAGCGCTTCGTAACAATGTAATGTATAGTATCCTCATAACGTATAGACTCAATCTCCCCATTATCAAAACTATAGATTGTAGCATTTGGATAACCAAGCAAAATAGGTGAATGTGTGGCGATAATAAATTGTGCCTCATGCTCTAAATCTTTAATAATTTTGAGTAGGCTCAGCTGTCTTGTTGGTGACAAAGCCGCTTCAGGCTCATCCAATAAATAAATTGCCTTGCCTTTGAAGCGATTCATAAATAGTGATAAAAAGGACTCACCATGTGATTGATGATGTAACGACTTACCCCCAAAAGCGGCATACTTATTTGGATGACCCTCTAACATATCAATATGACTCGCAAATTGATAAAACGTTTCCGAACGTAGGAAAAAGCCATTTGAAACCTTTGGCCACCAGGATAAACGGATGAATTCTCCAAGTGCAGATTCCGCTTTATGTACTTCATATAAATTTTGACGGCCGCCACCCGCTGTATTAAAATCACAGCGATCAGCTATAGCCTCCAATAAGGTTGATTTCCCAGAGCCATTTTCTCCAACAAAGAAGGTTACATTCGTAGGAAACTCTAGCTCCTGTAAATCCTGCAAACTTGGTATATTAAAGGGATATTGGTCTTTAACTTCAATATCTCCCTGTAAAACCTTACATGATTTTAAATACATTTCGTTTCCTCCTTTACTACTATTATATCGCTCTTACGCTACTCTGAAACCAACCTTTTTTCCAAATACAAGCTAGACACTCCTAAAATAAACAATAAACTTATTCCTAAAAGAGTAATTGGCGACCATGATAGCCTAGAATCAAACATCTGAAAGAAAAATGTGAATATTGGAACAAAGCATAAACTCATCATTACTACTAAAGTTGAACAATACTGAATGCCTATCTGCAATAAATACATTGGAAGCATGACACCGACTACTGTTACTGCGATTATCCATGAAATATTTCCCGAGAAATATTTAAAAAATATGTCGAAAGTCGCGAAAAAAGATAATAAAATTATGCCATAGTAACGGTTTTCTAAAATCATAGAAGTAGTCCAACCAGCCTCACTTAATTTCTTAGAACACATCGTACAAGGTACAGCCCCAACCCACAGCCAACATTCGCTATCAATGCGAAAATCACGGGCAAAATTATGTCCATTTAGACGGCTGATTTTCCACTCACAACCGCTTATATTAATATAGTACAAGCGATAATGGTCCCCGTGGCAATTACCCAATTTACTTTCGGAATTGATTCCTTTGCAAAAACAGCTAACACCAAGACAAAAAGCGTTTCAATGCCCATATCAAGTGCTTACAATCGCTGACTCTACATATTATCAATCATGCCGTGGCATAATTGCGTTCGGAGGCTTTAATTTTTTCCAGCGAAATAATGCCCTAAATCCTAGCGCCGATGCGACATTCAACTTCACTACAAAATTAATATTTCCCTTCCACATATTAGCTTTTTTATGTTTGCGTGCAAAGAAAGAAAAATATAGGTACTTCTTGCACCTGCTTCGTATAGAAAACCTAGCTCATAGATGTTAAAAATGCTGATAATACAAGTGCTACTAATCCTACTGTAGTTGCCCGTTTTTTTGTAATCTCCTTACATTTCCCCCCTACTTGTTTTTATAAACACAGACAGACCGTGAATTTTGTCGATGAAGCAAATCAATCTATTCTGAGCAATCTGGTATTCGTTCGTGTCTCATTTCCCAAATAAAAAAACTTCATCTCAATTAAATATAGAGACGAAGTTATCCGCGGTACCACTCTGATTAGCTAGAAAGCTCACTTTACTATAACTGTTGCCGTTCATGCTTATAAAAAATCCTGGACGAGTTCATAAATGATTTGCACCCGCCATCATCTCTCTAGCAAACTACATTCATTACTACTTCCAATAATTATTAATTTATTTTCAATACATCAGAATTCATTTCAACTTTTTCGTCAAGCAACTAGCCAAAATATGTTCCCCTGTGGTATAACAAATGTTCTATATTATAGGTTCTTATCATAAATTGAGTAAAACCTTCCCCCTGCTAATTATCCTTCTAAAAACCCAGTCTCTTTTACATTACATACGAGTAATTAAGGAAGGACTTTTTTCTAGGTTCAATAAAAAAGTTATAAGGAGAAGAATTATGTTTGTAACTCATTTTTATGAAAACAAGACGTCCGTTTTAAGTCAGCTGCTCGTAAATTTACCTATTGTCGAAGAGAACATTAAAATTAAAGGTCGTAAAGCAAAAGTTGTTCAAATTGTCCAAATTGACGACAACAACTATCAAGTAAGTATCATCTTTGAAAAAGTGCCTAAAAAACAACCATTAAAAGAAATTGGTAAGAAAAAGAGGTAGCTCTTCCCTATTTACCTAGCGACGCTATCATTTAATGGTAGCGTTTTAACTTTTAATAAAACGGGTATCCAACTCTGAGAAAAAAATCCACTGCGAATTATTCTCAACGAAAATAAATCTTTTAAAGAAAAATATTTGACTTTTTAAATGATAACAATTATCATTATCAATAGATTATTTCTCTACTCCAAAAAATGCTTAGTTCAGAATCCCCCTTTTTTTGAAATAAGCATGTATCAAACGGATATTCTTACATCAGACTAAGAATATCCGTTTTTTAACTTTAATCAACGGATGTTTGGACCCCGCTGAAAGCCTTCTGCGGATGTCACGGATTTGTAAAGGAGTTAACAAAGGATGTTAGTCTAAAATCATTGCATCCTATTGTTGCTGCGCTTCGCTTTCGAGCTGCAACCCTAAATCAAATCCAGACGCATTTATGCCAAGGTATAAATAATCATTTAAGAGATTTACATAAATAAAGGAGCTGTTTTACATGGATTATCGAATTGAAAAAGACACTATGGGTGAAATTAAAGTACCTGCAGATAAAATTTGGGGTGCTCAAACGCAGCGCAGTAAAGAGAATTTCCAAATTGGAACAGAACAAATGCCTATTGAGCTAATTCAAGCAATGGCCATATTAAAGAAAAGTGCTGCAATCGCCAATAATAAATTAGGTAAATTATCAGATATAAAAACAAATGCGATTGTGCAAGCAGCTGATGAAATTTTAAAGGGTCAATGGGACGATCAATTCCCTCTTGTAGTTTGGCAAACTGGTAGTGGTACACAGTCAAATATGAACGTCAATGAGGTAATTGCGCACCGTGCAAACCAACTTTTACAAAATGCTGGCGAAGGTGAACGCATACATCCAAACGATGATGTCAATAAATCTCAAAGCTCAAACGATACCTTCCCTACGGCTTTGCATATTGCTGCAGTGTTAAAAGTTGAAGATTATTTACTGCCTCGACTACGCTTACTAAAAGCAACACTCGATGACAAAGCAGAGAAATTTAAAGATATTATTAAAATTGGTCGTACACATTTACAAGACGCTACACCTTTAACTTTAGGTCAAGAAATTAGTGGCTGGGTAGCAATGCTCGCTAAATCTGATCAAATGATTGTCCAAAATATTGAATATATGAAGGAACTAGCAATTGGTGGAACAGCAGTTGGTACGGGTATTAACGCACACCCCGAATTTGGTGAGCGAGTAGCAGCGGAAATTAGTGAGTTAACAGGAAAACATTTTACATCTGCAGCAAATAAATTCCATGCACTGACGAGTCATGATGAAGCTGTTGTCGCACATGGCGCATTAAAAGCTCTTGCAGCTGACTTGATGAAAATTGCCAATGATGTTCGTTGGTTAGCGAGTGGTCCTCGATCAGGTATCGGAGAAATTACGATACCAGAAAACGAACCAGGCTCATCCATTATGCCGGGTAAAGTAAATCCAACGCAAAGTGAAGCGATGACAATGGTTGTTACACAGGTCGTCGGCAATGATGCAACAATTGCCTTTGCCGCTTCCCAAGGTAACTTTGAGTTAAATGTCTTCAAGCCAGTCATTATCTATAACTTCTTACAATCAACTCGCCTACTAGCAGACACAATGAAATCATTTAATGATAATTGTGCTGTCGGTATCGAGCCAAATAAAGAAGTGCTTGACCACAATTTACAAAATTCATTAATGCTTGTAACTGCACTAAACCCTTATATCGGTTATGAAAATGCGGCAAAAATTGCGAAGAAAGCCCATAAAGAAGGCACAACATTAAAAGAAGCAGCGATTTCAACAGGTTTACTAACAGAAGAACAGTTCGATGAGTATGTGGACCCTGCAACGATGATTTATCCAAATGTAAAGTGATAGTTATGCAAGTTGTACACATAAAGCTTTGAAAACATTGATATAACAGTGTTTTTGAAAGTGAGTACCCTTTTGTACGTAGCAAGTTAATGTATATTATTGCTTGTTTTTGGGGCTAAGTGGGGCTAGATTGGGGCTAATAAAATACGGCGAGCGTGTGTACAGGAATGCGTGAGTGAGATTGAGGCTAATGCCTCAATCTTTTTTGTTGATCAATTGTTAAGATTGCGTATTTTATTAATAAAGACCTCTGTTAAGTAATAGAAAATGAAAACCCTCTGGAATGCATACACCGATCTAATATTATAGAACTAATTTTAGCTTATAGTTTTCATCAATTTGAAAACCGTATTTAGAATAGTAATGAATTTGCCTCTGTTTTTGTTCAGGTGATGAAAATGCCATCTTTCCAGTAACAAAGGAGACACCTTTTATTCTTGCAATATCTAGAGCCTTTTCAATTAACAAACTACCATACCCACGATTAAAAGCACTTTTATCCAATACAGCAATATCCGCAATAAACATTGTGTCGGTTGTGAAGTGGATATACATATGCGCATGATGCCGTTTCCCATTAACAAAACTCAACAAATAAATAGTTAATAACCCTGCACTTAAATCTGAAGGATAACTAATTAAAACATATTCGTTTTTCTTAGTTTTCACAATTTCGTTAATATACTTTTCATCATGGAATCCAAAAATATTAGCATTTTGCTTTTCTCTTACTAGTTTACGATATATTAATTTATTGAATAGAAAATTTATCATAGTGTCACCTCAATATTTGACTTCTCGATTAATTTATAGGGAATATTAAAAACACTCTCTATTGAGAGTGCCTCATTTTATCCTGATTGAACTGCTTTTTGATTTTTGTTCTAACAAATTCAATATTTCATCTAATATATCCATCTTGAACGAAGTATGCGGGACTATTGGAGCCATAGCATTGATGATAGGCTCATAATAATCATAAGAGTTAATCGTTATCCCACCGAATTGTCTTAAATGGTCCATATCAACTTTAGCATCTGAAAAATCCGAAACAATTTGGTTATAAACCATGTTTCTTATTTCTGCATTTTCAAATCTATAAGATTTACTTTCACTGAGCACTCCATCTGCGTAATCTAAATTGATTTGATATTCTACATGCATTTTTTCATCTCCCTTCCACTTCTCAATATTCGACAAAAGGAAATGATCTCCTCTTAATTTAGACAAAAAAATAAAGCCTGATTAAACTGTATTACCTTCTCTAATTCACAATAAAACACCTGCCGTAGCAAGTGTTTATTTTATTACTTATCTTTATTTGCATTTTGTCGGGATTCCACTTCCTTACGTTTTTGTTCTTCTTCCAACCGTTTTTTATAGATACGTGGTGCTGATGTTCTCATGAAGAAAGCATGCATACGTTGTTGAGTTTCAATAGATGGTATTGTTTTCAATGGTAATCACCTCACTTTCCTTAAAATACGTGAATGGAACCAATTAACACACTTAGTGTTACCTGCCACGTTGTACAAGATTGGATAATGAAAGGTTCCACAATCTTGTTTTGGTATAAAATTGCTGTAACTTAGGTCTGTTCTTATATTAACCTTAAATCAAATGGAACAAACACTACTACAATACTATGCTCATTCCGAATGTCTTCAACTTGCAAGATGTAGTTACTGCTTGTCTATTTTGAATAACTACTATTTCAATTAATTCCCTCCCCCCTATTAGCTTTCTGTTACAATTTGGTTAGAAAGGTAGGTGATAGATTTGATAAACAATAATTCTGGTAACAACAATCCAAATCAGTATCAAGAACTTACAGATGAACAAAAAGTTATTATTCAAGATTGGATTTTTAAAAATTTTGAACGTATGGATCGTTTTAATCTTTCTAACAGCTCATACAACCTGAAACACCTTTTTGAAAACTCACCTGAAGGCTTTTATATTACAAATGGTCAATTTAAGGGTGCTATGTTAGCTGCTGAATACAATGTAAAAGACGAAAAAGAAATAAATTGGAATTTTAACGTTTCAAAACGTTCAATCGAAAGAGTTAAAGAAAAAATATATTCAAATTAAATGTTTAAACTTCATGTTCTTCTAAAATAGTCGTGGTCAATTTATTCATTCCTCAGTTGCTGCTGTTACAGCAAGTGAGGCTTTTTTATTTTCTTCGCTTTTATCCACAACTTTCGCTACTGTTTCTGTTATATACGTTAACACTTCCTCAAAGCTTTCTGGTTCCCTATTAATCGGTTATACAAGGGAACTGATGAAGAAATGAAGTCAACAAACTTAAAAACGCTTATCACACTATGCGAGGTTTTTGATTGTAAGCTATCTGATCTATTGGAATTCACCCCTGATTAAAAAGAAAAGAGTAAACAAAAAAACACTCTCGGCTTTAGCAGCTGAAAGTGTTTTTCTTTTGGCCATAATAAAAAGCAACCACATTTCTGCAGCTGCTTGATTATATATATATATATTATTTATTAGAGCTTGTTTTAATAGATTAAAAGAATAAATGATTAGATTTCAAGTTTCAAAGTTTCACGCTTACTCCCACATTGGTTTCAAGCATTTCAACGGTAAAACATTCCGATGGGACAATTATTAAAATTCTTGTTTAATAAATATTTATTTACAAGTATCTGACTAGCTAAAAAAACTATGCCGTTGAAAATTTCTATGAAAAAGATATATATGTTTACTGTAATATGGCCATCGAGCTAATCCACCATCCCAAACGATATGATTAAAACTAGTATACCCTTCTGTTGTTCCAACCTCTAAAGGTACAGAGAAATCACATACTTTAGACTTTTCGTCACTATGTATTAAATCAAATTCTAAAAAATCATTTTTTATTTTGAAATATCCGTCATTGTAAAATCTAGCTCCGCCATTAGGACTAAACTCAGCTTCAAATGGAAATGGTAGTGTACTCAAAATAGCATTATTTTCATCTCGAAACTTATCCTTGTATGGTTCGTGACCTATATAAATTCGCTTATATAGTATTAAATCCTCATCTATAAAATTACAAATCTCTTTAATAATATGTGCATCATATACATTAAGAAAATCTCGGCTTTGTTTCATGACAATAGCATTGATAAATTCTGAATCAAACTCCTTAGCTTGAACCCTTTCTAAAAATAACAAAGATTCCGAAGCTAAGTTTAAATCATTTTTAAATAAATCCTCTACTATACGATAGTATTCAAACTTCTGCATTTACCTCTCTCCTTCTAATTATGAAAAAAATTCATCATTAAAATGGTTAGCATTAGCTTGGAGAAC
>Ga0102589_1002514_pt1 | contig 21034 bp, 17 predicted proteins | sample AraplaMF_Col_mLB_FD_76858 | JGI IMG/M metagenome (GOLD analysis project Ga0102589, IMG submission 76858) | Arabidopsis root microbial communities from the University of North Carolina, USA - plate scrape MF_Col_mLB | ecosystem: Host-associated > Plants > Roots > Endosphere | place: USA... | reverse complement strand
AAATTGGAATTAAGCAGATTCGAGATATTGTAATTTTATTTGGTAAATTCACAGCTATTCCTCCATCATGTCAAAAACATTTGTTCATTGGAAAAAAGTCATCGAAGCGATGACTATTATTGTGCAGGTTGCCCTGTCCCTAGATTTTTAATCACTAATCTTTGGTGATATTCCTTTTCTGGATCTAGTGGGAAAGCAACTGGTTGGCCATTCAGTTTAATTTCAACATTCGGTGCACTTCCAATGTTGAGAAGTACTTCTTTTGCTGTTGTTAAATCATGTTTTTCTGTTTGACCTTCTTGAAGTGTGCCATTAAAAACGACATTTCCAGCTTCACTTTTAATATCTACATAACTTGCACCCTTCGCTGTAATTTCTAACTCCAGTGCTTTATTATTATGAATTTCTAAAGTAGATACCTTACCACTTGTTCCAATAACCTTCACTTCTTCTTGACCAGTAGTCGGCTGTTGTGCTGGTGGTTCTTCTTTCTTTGGCTCTTCTTTCTTAGGTTCTTCTTTTTTAGGTTCTTTTGCTTTTTCTTCTTCTTTCTTTTCATCAAGCGGAGAATCTTTTGCCTTCTGTACTTCTATTTGTTCGCTTTTACTTTGTTTTACTTGTCCTTCATCTTTTCCCGCTAACCATTGAAAAACAAACCACACAGCTACTCCTACTGCAATTACCAATAATGCGATCAATATTTTAGGCATATGATCTGCAATTGGAAGTGATGCTGCTTTTTGCATTGTTTCTTGTGTCTTTTGACTTTTTGATACTTGCGGTACATCATGAGATTCAGATTGTGGTATTACACTTTGATACTCTGCAAGCAATTGTTCTCCATTTAAGCCAACCGCATCCGCATATTGTTTAATAAATGCACGCGCATAAAATGCACCAGGCAATATACTATAATCGCCCTCTTCAATCGTTACTAAATAACGTTTTTGAATTTTCGTAACCCCATGTAGCTGATCGATAGACAAGCCTTTCGCTTCCCTTGCTTCTTTCAGCTTTTGTCCTAATTCCGTCACTTCTAACACCTCAATATTTCTTTAAAAGTCAAACATAGAGAAATTATTTTGCGTTCCTTGCTCAATTTCATCTACTAAATCATATTGAATTTCTTCATCATAATCGTTACGCAATTCAATAATATAATCAAAATCATCAAGTGTGTATTCTGATTGAGTCACGAATACATCTGGATGTTCGACAACTTTTGTTGCAGGCAATCTCATAATTTCACGAACGAGCTGCCAATGTTTTTCATTTGCACGCTTTGTTGAAACAATTCCATCTAATATAAAAATATTATCGTCACTATACTCATCTTCAATTAGTTGACTGCGTACAGTTTGTTTAATCAGAGTAGACGAAACAAAAAGCCAACGCTTATTTGCACAAACGCTTGCAGCAACGATAGATTCTGTTTTACCAACGCGAGGCATTCCTCGTATCCCGATGAGTTTATGTCCTTCTTTTTTCATCAGTTCTGCCATAAAATCAACGAGTAACCCTAATTCATCACGCACAAAACGAAATGTTTTCTTATCATCTGCATCTCGTTGTATATACCTGCCGTGCCTAACTGCCAACCTATCTCTGAGCTTTGGCGGACGATATTTCGTTACCGTTATATTATCCATCGTATTCAAAATTGATTCAAGTCTAGAGATTTGCTCTTGACTATCACACATAAGTAACAGTCCACGCCGAGCGTTATCTACACCATTAATTGTGACAATATTAATGCCAAGCATACCGATTAACGAAGAAACGTCACCAAGCAAGCCAGGTCGGTTTTTATGTATTTCATATTCAAAATACCATTCAATCATCAAACGTCACTCCCCCTGCTTACTTTACACCTACGTACTATATTATATGATTTTACGTTAATAGGGAAGATAAATGTATAATCGAATCACGGTATTTTCGATACCTAAAAAAAAAAGAGAGGATTTTCTCCTCTCTTTTTTTACTTATGTTGTACAAACTTTACCATTAAATTAGCTATTATATGCTGCTCTTGTTCATCAGCCACTTTCCAAAGCTCAGCTAATAACTTTTCTTGATCATTTCGTGCCTCTACTTCATTTGCTAAATAATCTCCTACACGGAATGCCATATCTGAGACCGCACTACCATCAAGCCCTTTTCCTTGCGCCTGTTCTAAGCGCTCTCCTAAATAACTTTTCCACTGGTCAAAATTATCTAATACTGACATGGTTAAGCACCTCACTATTAAGTAATAGAATCATGCTTAATTTGTACAATTTTTCATTTTTTATGTACATATTTTTATTTTAACAATGCCAGCCACCATTCACTCCAATAATTTGTCCTGTTATATATGAAGCAGATGGTGATACAAGGAAAGAAACAGTTTTTGCGACTTCCTCCGGAAATCCAATTCTTCCAGCTGGAATCTCTTCTGCAATTCCTTGCTTGTCCTCTTCTGAGAACACGCTTAACATTTCTGTATTTATTGCTCCTGGTGATACTGCGTTTACACGTATCCCGCTTAAAGCTACCTCTTTCGCTAATGCTTTTACATACGAATTTTGTGCCCCTTTTACCATGGAGTATAACACTTCACAAGACGCCCCTATCTGCCCCCATATAGATGAAATAACTACGATATTTCCACTTCTTAGACGAATCATCGATGGAAGCGCAAGTGAAAGAAGTTTATAAACACTCTTCACTTGCAATTCCACCATCTCATTCAATTGCTCATTTGTCACATCTGTCACCAAACCAAATATACTTCGTCCAGCTGCATACACAATTACATCAATAGGATTTTGAATTTGCGCCCAGAGCTTCTGTACGCCATCTGCTGCAGCTAAATTAGCTTGAACCGGAATAATCGCACCCAGCTCTAGCTTTAATCCCTTTATCTTTTCTTCACTCTTGTTGTAATGAACATACACTGTATAACCATCTTCAACTAATTGTTTTGAAATTGCAGAGCCGATTCCTCCGCTTCCTCCCGTCACTAGTGCAAACTTTGTCATATATATCCTCTCTTATCTTTCCTCTACAGAGAAACTCTTTCAAGTCACTAATTCTATCATGTATTCACAAACAAATAATACCCCCACCTTACAATTCAGCAATAGCCAAAAGGTTAGGTGAGGGGATAAAGTAAAACTACCTGTAAAGTTCTACATCGTAAAGCTTAAGCTCAACTATTCATGTTTCACTTTATTTTTTGGGCAATACTTGGCAAATGCTCATTCTTTCCTCAGACAAAAATACTTTTGCCGCTTCTTGTAAATCTTGAACAGTTAATCCCTCTAAAACGGAAAGAGCATCGAATAAACTAGATTCATTAAATGCATACCTTGTGAATTGATTTGCAATATATTCAGGCGAGTTAAGCGAGCGTAAGAAGCCACCAATTTTCTTTTTCTTTACACGCTCTAGCGCCTTCTCATCTAACTCATTATAATCCGTCTGTAATAAAATACCTTTCAATCGATTGGCTAGCTCATCAGGCTGTTTCGTGTCGCCACCAACCATCGCAAAGCCAAAGTTATTTTCTTCTGTATAATCATAAGAGAATGAATCATCAATAAGTCCTTCATTATATAATGACTCATAATGAGTTGATCCTTTCCCAAATAAATAATCTAAAAGTAATGTAAGCGCAATCTCTTGTTTTAAAAGCTCTTGCCCTTTTTCTTTAAGCCCAGTCGCTTTAATACCAACTAAACATTTCGGTGTTTGAACAGGCATAGAAATAATTTTTTTCTTTTCATTTACCGCTTCTGGTTCCTCTTCAAACGAACGTACAATTTCTGGTTGATTTTTATAATCTTTTTTCGCCTGGTTTTTACGTACTAACTGCATTGTCTTTTCTGGATCAATCGCTCCAACAACAAATAGCAACATGTTGCTAGGGTGATAAAATGTCTCGTAACATTCATATAATAAGTCTTTTGTAATTTCACTAATGGACTCAATAGTTCCTGCAATATCAATTTTAATTGGATGTTTAACGAATAAACTATCGATTAAACCAAAATACAAACGCCAATCTGGGTTATCTTGATACATTTGAATCTCTTGGCCAATAATACCTTTTTCTTTTTCAACTGTTTTTTCAGAAAAATACGGCTCTTGAACGAAATTTAATAATGTATTTAAATTTTGTTCTACATTTGATGTACACGAAAAAAGATAGGCTGTTCTCGTAAATGATGTAAAGGCATTAGCAGAAGCACCTTGTTTACTAAACAATTGAAACGCATCATGATCTTCTTTTTCGAACAATTTATGCTCAAGAAAATGAGCAATTCCATCTGGCACCCGAATCATTTCTTCTTTTCCAAGTGGAACAAACGTATTATCAACGGAACCATATTTTGTTGTAAATGTAGCGAAAGTTTTGTTAAATCCTTGCTTCGGCAATATATATACATCTAACCCATTTGGAAGCTTCTCATAATATAGAGTTTCTTTTAATTGTTCATAAGAAATTTTCTCCATCTATTCTCCCTCCGTTCCGTGTAAAAAGTAAATCGTATCAAGTTCAATATTATTGGCAACCTTTACAATTTCCTCTTTTGTAACACGTTCAATCCCAGTCAACCATTCCTCTACTGGACGTGTACGTTCTGCAATAACGCCATGATAAAGCATTTCTACAAAACCACGTGGTGTATCAATCGCCTCTAGAATTTGATTTTGAATTACACTCTTAGTTTGATGAATCTCTTCTTCTGAAAAGTCACCACTTTGCATCGCTTTCATTTGTTCTTTAATAATCTCGACCGCTTTTTTATAATTTTTCGCTTCAATTCCTGACATAACAAAAAGAAGACCTTTATGACTTTCAAAGCGAGATGCTGCATAATACGCTAAACTATTTTTTTCGCGTACATTCACAAATAATTTTGAATGTGAGAACCCGCCAAATAATCCATTAAATAGCTGAAGCGCAAAATAATCTTCATCACGGTACGTAATATATGTGCGATATCCGATATTTAATTTACTTTGCTTTAATTCTTGTTTTTCCACAATTTCTTGTTCTTCATTATTTCGCTTATGAAGAATAACATGTTTCTCTTTTTCTTCACGAGGCGGAATTGAAAAATATTTACCTACTAAATCAATCGCATCTTCAGCTATGTCACCAATGATATATAGATCCATTTCATCTTCCACTAACACCTTTTGATAATAACTATATAACGTTTCATTCGTAATGGAAGCAACGCGCTCTTTTTGACCATTTGCACTTATACGATACGGTTCTACTTTACACATTTCTTCTATTAATCGTTCATTCGCATAACGCATTTTATCATCATATGTAGCTTCAATTCGTTGCACGAGTGCTCTTTTCTCGCTTTCTACAATTGGTTGTAAAAAGCCACTTCCCTCCGTTGCTGGATGTAATACGATATCGGATAGTATAGAAAGCGCCTTTTCAAAGAGTGGCGGTGCATCCTGTAAATATGTTTCATTTGCAATGTCTACATAAATAGAAATGATATGATCTTCCCCTTTTTTACTTACATCTACCGCTAGGGAAGAACCGTATAATTCCTCTAAATATTGACGAAGACGAATTACGGATGGTAGTTTTTCTGTTGCACTTTGTAATACATATGGTAATAATGCACGCTCTGTCACCGTTTCTTCGTTTAAAGGTGCTTTAAAGCGAAATACAAATGTATTTGTTTTATATTTATCTGTCGGAATCATATGTACACGCAAACCACCTAATTCATGTATTTGCTGTTCCATCAGTTTCATTTTATAGCCCTCCTTTACGTATGTAGGAATATTCCTCTTCAATATACAATTTTTAGAAACGAAAAATCAACTTTTCCCCCTTATTTCCGTCACATAGTTCTCCTTCTAACGGTTGACTACTTAAAAAGGAAGAAAGTGAATTTCTGTATTAAGCATATTCTATGTAAAAAAGCTCGCACTAATGTGCGAGCTTTTTTATAACTTATTTTCTCTTTACAAATGCTTATAATAATGTAACAGTATTTACTGTTTTATATTATCGTTTTCCTTTTTCATACGGTGTCCCAAGTGCCTTTGGCGCTTCTGAACGTCCTACAAAACCAACAAGTGCTAAAATCGTAAATACATACGGTAATATTGTTAAGAGAACACTTGGGATTTGATCTAATACTGGAATTGTACCGCCCGTTACACTAAGTGATTGTGCAAAACCGAAAAACAATGCGGCACCAAGCGCACCAAGTGGATTCCATTTCCCGAAAATCATCGCAGCTAACGCCAAGAAACCTTGTCCTGTAATCGTAGCACCTGAGAAGTTATTCGAGATTGACATTGAAAAAATGGCACCACCAACCCCTGCAAACATTCCTGAAATACAAACAGCGATATAACGCATTTTATACACATTAATTCCCATTGTATCTGCCGCCATTGGATGTTCCCCAACAGCGCGAAGGCGAAGGCCGAATGGAGTTTTATAAATAATGTACCAAACAACGAATGCTAAAATAATGGCAATATAAGATGTTAATGGTACATTTGAGAAAAAGATCTTTCCGATAATTGGAATATCTGAAAGTCCTGGAATATCAATTTTTTCAATACGGTATTGTATAAAATCAGTTTGTCCTTTACCAAAGATCTTCTTAATCGCAAATACCGTTAAACCAAGTGCTAAAAAGTTGATGGCAACTCCACTGACAACTTGATCAGCTCGGAACGTAATGGATGCAAGCGCATGAAGTAGTGCAAATAATCCACTTCCAATTGCTGCAAATACAAGCGCAATCCAAGGAGTCATTGCCCCCCAAGTATCACCCATTAATAGCGTTGTAATAACACCAATAAACGCACCAAACAACATTAATCCTTCTAACGCAATATTTACAACACCTGAACGCTCACTAAACACTCCACCTAGCGCTGTAAAAATAATCGGTGCCGCCGTATATAATGTCCCTGTCACAAGAATGGCTAAAATATCTAGGAAGCTCATTTATTTCCCCTCCTTGCTCATGCGAGTAAGTGCCCATCTTAAAACATAACTACATGCAACAAAGAAGATTATACATGCAATAATTACGTTAATCAGCTCTGATGGAACATCTGCTTCAAAGTTCATTTGCGGCGCTGCACTTTTTAACCCACCAAATAATAACGCCGAAAGTATAATACCGAATGGATTATTCCCCCCAAGAAGAGCTACTGCGATTCCATCGAATCCAATTCCCGTGAATGTCGACATTGCCGTCATGCTTTGGAATGTACCCAACCCTTCCATTGCACCACCAATTCCTGCAAACGCACCAGCAATTGTCATAGAAAGGATAACATTACGTGACACTTTCATTCCTGCATATTTTGACGCATGTTGGTTAAATCCAACTGATTTTAATTCATAACCTAAAGTTGTTCTATCTAGTAAAAACCACATGAAGATTGCAATAAGAATTGCGACAATAATCCCCCAATGAAGACGTGACCCATCTGTCAAAGAAGATAACCAATCCGAAGCTAACGATGCACTTGACTTAACATCATATGTTTTATCGTTTCCTTCATGTAAAAAACGTTTAATGATGTCATATGTAACATATAACGCAATATAGTTCATCATAATTGTGACAATAACTTCGTTAACTTTAAATTTCCCTTTTAAATACCCCGGAATAAATCCCCATAATCCACCTACAATCGCAGCTACTAAAATAGATAACGGAATATGAAGAAATGCAGGAAGTGATACGGCATAACCAAACCAAACTGCCGCAAGCCAACCAACCAGCAACTGGCCTTCTACACCAATATTAAATAATCCTGTACGAAACGCAAACGCGACTGACAACCCAGCAAGAACAAGTGGAATCATTGTACGTAATGTTTCTCCGATTGCACTTGGACTACCAAACATACCAGTCCAAAGTGCACCGTATCCAACAATTGGATCATAACCACTTACTAACATTACAATAGCGCCTACAAGTAATCCAAAGATAACTGATAATACAGGAACTAAAATATTAATCGTTCGTTCGGTTAATATTTTTTTAGCCATTTGTACCCACCTGCTCTTTCTCTGTTCCCCCAGCCATTAAAAGACCAAGCTGTTGTTCATTTGTTTCTTTCGCATCAACTATCGCTACGATTTTCCCTTCATAAATAACCGCGACACGGTCACTCACATTTAGAATTTCATCAAGTTCTAAAGATAACAGAAGCACCGCTTTTCCTTTATCTCTCTGCTCAATTAATTTTTTATGGATAAATTCAATTGCCCCAACATCTAAACCACGTGTTGGCTGCGCTGCAATTAATAATTCTGGATCACGATCTACTTCACGTGCAATAATTGCCTTTTGTTGGTTTCCACCAGATAGGGCACGAGCTAATGTTTGTTCACTCGGTGTACGCACATCAAACTGTTCAATTAGAGCTTTTGCTTTCTCTGTAATTTTAGCGAAGTTTAAAATTCCTTTTTTTGAAAATTGATTTTTATAATACGTTTGTAAAACCATGTTATCTCTTACTGAAAAATCAAGAACGAGACCATGTTTATGACGATCTTCTGGAATATGACCAATTCCTTCTTCTGTAATACGTCTAACTGGCCAATTTGTTATTTCTTTCCCTTTAATTGCAATAGAACCTGACTCAACTTTTCGTAAACCAGTAATCGCTTCTATAAGTTCGCTTTGTCCATTTCCATCAATTCCTGCAATACCGACAATTTCTCCTGCACGAACAGTTAAGTCAAGGCCTTTTACAGCAGGTAATTGACGTGCATCATGAACCACAAGGTTTGTAATGGAAAGTACATCTCCCTCAGGTTTAGCGTCTATTTTTTCTGTTTTAAAATTCACTTGACGTCCGACCATTAATTCCGCAAGTTTATGTTCATTTGTATTTGCAACGTCAACAGTTCCAATTCCTTTTCCTTTTCGAATAATCGTACAGCGGTCACAAACTTCCATAATTTCTTTTAACTTATGTGTAATAAGAATAATAGATTTTCCTTCTTGTACAAGCTTTTTCATAATTTGAATAAGCTCATGAATCTCTTGAGGAGTTAACACTGCCGTCGGTTCATCGAATATTAAAATTTCTGCTCCTCGATAGAGCGTTTTTAAAATCTCAACACGTTGCTGCATACCTACAGAAATATCTTCTATCTTTGCATACGGATCCACAGCTAAACCGTACTGTTCAGATAACTGCTTAATTTCTTTTGCAGCATCTTCAATAGCAATCTTCCCTTTTTTCTTCGGTTCATTTCCAAGAATAATATTCTCTGTAACTGTAAAATTATGAACGAGCATAAAATGTTGATGAACCATCCCGATACCAAGGTCATTTGCAATGTTAGGATTGGTAATTTTTACAGGGTTACCTTTAATTTTAATTTCCCCTTGCTCTGGTTGATACAAACCAAATAATACATTCATGAGCGTTGATTTCCCTGCACCATTTTCTCCAAGTAAAGCATGTATCTCTCCCTGTTTTACTTGTAACGTAATATCATCATTCGCTACAATGCCTGGGAATACTTTTGTAATATTATTCATCTCAATTACGTATTCCATATTGTGCCTCCTTTTAGCAGGGAACAGTCCCCTATTACACTCTATTAACAGCAATTTCATATATACAAAGGTTAGTTCTAAGAACTAACCTTTGCTATTTCTCTATCATTATTTCTTAAGAGAAGCCTCGTATTGCTTGTACTCATCATCAGTCGCAGGTACTTTAATTTCACCAGCAGTAATTTTCTTTTCAAACTCTTCTATTTTTGTTAAAATTTCTGGGTTTACTTTTTTCACATTATCAGTTGTTTTCGCAATACCGACACCGTCATCTTTTAAACCGAACTCTTCTACTTTTCCACCTTTTAGTTTACCGTCTTTTGCTTCTTCTGCTACTTTTTGAACCGCAATGTCAACACGTTTTACCATAGAAGTTAACGTTACATTTTCAGGCATACCTTCTTGATGTTGGTCACGGTCAACACCGATTACCCAAACATTTTCACCTTTTTTCTTACGGTTTTTCGCTTCAGTAAATACACCGTTACCAGTACCGCCCGCAGCGTGATAAATCACATCTACTCCCTGTCCATACATCGCTGATGCAAGAACTGTACCTTTTTCAGGTTTATCAAATGCTTCTGCATATTCAGATACAATCTCGATGTTTGGATTAACAGCTTTAGCGCCAGCTTTAAATCCGTTCTCAAACTTACTAATTAAATCACTCTTCATTCCGCCAACAAAACCAACTTTATTCGTTTTTGTTGACATCGCTGCTACTGCACCTACAAGAAACGACCCTTCATGATCCTTAAATGTAATGCTTGTAACGTTTGGTTCTTTTACGACAGTATCTACAATCGCAAACTGTTGTTTTGGAAATTCTTTTGCAACCTCTCCAATTGCTTTTTCTAATTTATATCCAATACCAAAAGATAAATCATATTTATCTTTTGCAAATTTCTTTAAGTTCGGAATATAGTCGGCTTCTTTTTCAGACTGAAGGTAACGATAGTTTGTTTTCTCTTTCAGCCCGTTATCTTTACCGAATTTTTTTAAACCTTCCCAAGAGGATTGGTTAAATGATTTATCATCAACGCCCCCAACATCTGTAACCAGACCTACTTTAATGCTCTTTTCATCTTTTTTGTCCCCACTTGCCTTATCCGAGTTACCACATGCCCCTAACACTGCACTCGCTGCCAACGTTAATGATAATAAAATACCTGTTTTTTTCTTCATACTAGAAACCCCTCCTAAATGATATATGTATCTATTAATATGCTAGTGTCCCCTTCTTCTTGCTGTCACCTCCCTAAAAAGGGAACGAATTACATGCGTTTTCTTAATACGTGGAAGCTAAATTTATCTGCTCTAAAATAATTAATAGAATATAAAATTGGTTCATCATTTTGATCATAGTGCATTTGTTTTAGAATCAGCAGCGCTGTTTCTGGTTCGCATTGTAAAATTGGTGATATTTTCGGATGATAACCAATTGGTTCAATGTGAGCAACTGCATATGTAATACGTTTATGCGTGTTATTATGAATTACAGTAAGCAATGATTCCTCATTATAATCGGATAAGTCCGGTAATACCTCTTTCGCCAACTTGTCAACACAGTACACAACAGGTTCCCCATCTGCTGTACGAACACGCTCAATCATTACAGCCTCAAAGCCTTCATCACTATTAAACTTTTCTTTTTCCTCTTCTGTTAGACTCGTAGTAGATGATGATAAAAAGATGGTTCCCGGCGTTTTCCCAACACTAGAAATCATATCTGTAATACTAGAAAGCTGTTCAATTCCAGAAGAAAACAGTGGTTTGGCATTCACAAAAGTACCAACGCCATGTCTACGAATGACAACATTTTCCTCCTCTAAAATACGCAACGCTTCTCGTAAAGTCGCTCTACTTACGCCAAGTTCTTTCGCTAAATCAAACTCTGAAGGCAATTTTTGTTTTTCTTTATATGCCCCGCTTTTGATTTTTTCTTTAATATGATCGATCACCCGTAAATATAAGTGTCGACTATCGGATTTAACTGACATAAGACTCCCCCGCATTCCAATTATTCGACCTCTGATGTAAGACTTCCGTTCTCTTTTTTCAACTAACAACATAGTATAGCAATGCTACCACAAAACGATATTTGTCGAATAAATGTTAATAATTTTTTAAAATGAAATTTTCTATCTTTATTTCATAAAAAAAACTTTGTACCACAAACATTCCTCATACAGAGAAAAAGTTCGGCACAAAGATCCCTTACATCCTTTGTTACACACTTTTCCCCTCATAGTCTAGCAATTCATGGTTGCCAGGTAGAAACTTATGGACCTTATCTCCAAGATTATATGAGGCAGTGATTCTTTTCGAAGTAATCGTAACACTTGCTCCCATATGTGTCAACACAATTCAACATTTTCCCACAAGTAATATCGAACATTTTTTAAAAATAACATTGAAAGCATTCGTATTCTAAAGAACATCTAAAAATGAAAGCCCTTTCTTTACCGGTGACTATAGTATATAACAAAAACACCATATAAAAAAGCCTAATTGTAAACAATTAGACTTTTTTATTAAGAACTTTTTTCTTGTATATCTTTAATCAAAACTTCTCTCGGTTTACTACCTTCATAAGGTCCAACCACACCATTCATTTCCATCGCATCAATAAGACGCGCTGCACGTGTATATCCTACTCGAAATCTACGTTGTAGCATCGAAACAGAAGCTGTTTGCATTTCTACAACAAGCTGAACCGCTTCATCATATAATTCATCTTCTACTTCTTGCTTTGTTTCCGGGACATCTTGCGGTATCATATCTTCTTGATATTGTGCTTTTTGTTGACCAATAACGTATTCTACAACTCGTTCCACTTCATCGTCTGATAGAAACGCCCCTTGTACACGAACTGGCTTAGACGCACCAATTGGTATGAATAACATATCCCCTCGTCCTAATAATTTTTCAGCGCCTCCGCTATCAAGAATTGTCCGAGAGTCCGTCTGCGAGGAAACCGCGAACGCAATACGTGACGGAATATTCGCTTTAATAACACCAGTAATAACATCAACAGATGGACGCTGCGTTGCGATAATTAAGTGAATACCAGCAGCACGTGCCATCTGTGCTAAACGCATAATTGCATCCTCTACATCCGAAGAAGCGACCATCATTAAATCCGCCAACTCGTCCACAATTACAACAATGTATGGAAGCTCAGGTTGTTTTGCTTCTGATTGATCATTATGGTTTCTAATGTATTCATTATACCCTTCAATGTTACGTGTTCCACTATGAGCAAATAGTTCATAACGTCGCTCCATCTCACTCACAACTTTTTTCAAAGCTTGTGATGCTTTTTTAGGATCCGTCACAACAGGTGTTAATAAGTGCGGAACACCATTGTATACATTCAACTCTACCATCTTTGGATCAATCATCATTAACTTTACTTCATGTGGTTTAGCACGCATTAAAATACTAACAATAATACCATTAATACATACACTCTTGCCGCTACCAGTCGCTCCAGCTACTAATAGATGAGGCATCTTATTTAACCGCGCTAACACTGCGTCACCAGTAATATCACGCCCAAGGCCAATTAATAATTTTTCTTCCGGATGATTGTTCGCTTTCGAATCAAGTACTTCTCTAAGTGTTACCATGGAAACCTCTGAATTTGGAACTTCAATCCCTACTGCGGATTTCCCAGGAATAGGAGCTTCAATACGAATATCTTTCGCAGCTAATGCCAGTGCTAAATCATCACTCAAACTCACAATTTTACTTACTTTCACTCCCATATCAGGATACACTTCATATTTCGTAACCGCAGGCCCTTTATGTACTTTCGTCACTTTTGCTTTCACACCAAAACTTTGGAACGTACGCTCAAGCTTACGAGCATTTTCATAAATTTTTTCATTTTCATTTGTAACCTGCTTGTTTTTGGGAAACTTCAATATATCGATAGAAGGAAGCTTGTAATCTTTGTTTTCCACATTTGAAAATTGCATTGGGGGAGTTTTCATTTCCCCTTCTAGAGATTCAACTATCTTTTCTCCTCGTTTCTTTTGCGACCGCTCTTTTAATGCCGATGGAAGCTCCTCTTCCATAACAGGGGGGGCAATCAGCTCATCAGCAACTTCATCTTCACGATTTTTATCCTTTTCTTCACTTACTGGATAATTCTCTGTAAAGTTCGAAATAATTGGTGGACCAATTTCTATTTCTTCTACCGGTTCGACAATCTCTTCTTGTATATCATGCCTTTCACTACGTGTGCGCCTTGTCGCTTTTTTCTTTTCTGTTTGTTCAGCAGTGCGTTTCGCTCTCCAGTCCTTATAATCTCCCTGCATCACTTGAAATTGACTTCTAAGTATTCGTCCAACTGGAGCTAGTACTTCCCCAATATGTTTATTTGTAATGCAAAGTATACCAAGAATAACTAGAATAATCCCAATAATGTAAGCACCTACTTCATCAAACAAAAAGTAAAACGTTGCAAACATAAGCGCCCCAAACATACCTCCACCTAAATGAACTGTCTCTGTGCCTTTCTTCATCTCATGAAAGAACATATCTTTTGTGCTCACAATTACAGAAGTATTTTCTACCGCTCCGTCTTTTGTAAGAAGGTTAAATAATGTAATATGACTAAACATCAATATCGCTAACACAATTAAATAGACACCGATTAACCGTTTATTTAAAAGGTTTGGCCAACCGCGTCTTATAACAAACGCAATAGATAAAGCTATTACACCTAATACACCAATTATGTACCATTCGCCAAAGAAAAAGCGAAAAAATAACACAAACGATTTCCCTACAATGCCTAGCTGTAAGATTGTAATGATCGAAAGCGCAAAAAGAGTCAACCCGACGATTTCGTAATACAAAGTTGGCTTTATCGTACGTCTTGCTTTTGATTTCGTCCCTCTTTGCTTTTGTTTTACCATTTCTTCACCCCAAGTCCAAAAATTAAGTGAAACTTTCATTCATTGAAAGTATTTTTCATGTCATTCATCACATTTTTTAAATCTATTTACGCCGCATTTTACAAGATGTGTAAAATGCCGCGTAAACAGAAGAAAGCAGCCTAATCATGGCTGCTCAACCGTCTTGTTTTTTATATTATACCATAGCTTCTTAACAAAATCCTGCTTTTTGCTAAAAGGTTATTTTCTGGCCTGGTTCATACTGTAAGTAGTGGAATGGATTTGTACTTAACACACGAACAACGGAATAATATTCATTATTCTCTTCCGATACAACCATCTCTACTCCATTTACATTCACTATTTTTTGTCGTTTGTACTGCGAATAGTCCGCCTCATAAATAAGTTGCTCGGGCATAATTGTATATAAAATCATTGTAGCAACTTCCCATCTTGATTTCCACCTGTTTGCATATCTATTAATTCATTCAACTTTCGAATTGCATCTCCAATACCACCAACATCATCTATAAGACCATACTTCACTGCATCTATTCCGATTACATTTGTTCCAATATCGCGCGTTAAATTTCCCTTAGCAAACATAAGCTCTTTAAAACGATCTTCCGTCACTTTTGAGTGTTTTGTTACAAATCTTACCACACGTTCTTGCATTTTATCCAAGTACTCAAATGTTTGCGGCACACCAATAACAAGACCGGTCAGACGAACTGGGTGAATTGTCATTGTTGCAGTTTCAGCAATAAATGAATAATCTGTTGAGACTGCAATTGGCACACCTATCGAGTGCCCTCCACCTAAAACCAAAGATACAGTTGGCTTCGATAATGAAGCTACCATTTCTGAGATTGCCAATCCAGCCTCAACATCCCCGCCCACAGTATTTAGCAATAAAAGTAATCCCTCAATTTTCGGATTCTGCTCAATTGCCACAATTTGTGGAATCACATGTTCATATTTCGTCGTTTTATTTTGTGGCGGAAGCTGCATATGGCCTTCTACTTGTCCAACAATCGTTAAGCAGTGAATACGTGATTCATTCATTTGCGGAACGTTCGTTTGACCGAGTTGTTGGATTTTCTCTATTACTGATGCCTCTTTCGGCTCTGCTTCTTTTTCCTCATTTGTTAAACCATCACGTTCTGTCATATCGCATCCCCTTTCACTCTTATACCACTATTATTTCTTAAGTTGTAAATTTCATGCGATAGGGATCAAAAGAAAAAACCACCGGTAAAGGTGGTTTTCTTACACTTCCATGATAATTGGTAAAATCATCGGTTTTCTCTTCGTTTCCTCGTATAGGAACTGTCCTAATAATTCGCGAATATTTTGCTTTAACATAGACCATTCAATGGAATATTCTTTAATGGATTGTTCAACAATTGTACGTACAATATCTGTAGATTTTTCAATTAACGCTTCAGATTCACGAACATACACAAAACCACGTGAAATAATTTCTGGTCCAGAGATGATTTTCTTCTCATCTTTCCCAAGTGTTACAACAACAACTAAAATTCCGTCTTGTGATAACATCTTACGATCACGCAAGACAATATTTCCGACATCACCTACACCTAATCCATCAATAAGAACATTGCCCGCTTGTACTTTACCAGCTGGCTTTGCCTCTTCGCCTTCAAAAACAATTACATCGCCTTTTTCTACGATGAAAATATTTTCTTTCAAGACACCAACATCTTCCGCCAAATACGCATGTGCCTTTTGCATACGAAATTCACCATGTACGGGTATAAAATACTTCGGTTTCATTAAATTTAGCATCAATTTCAATTCTTCTTGACTACCATGACCGGAAACGTGAACTTTTCTTTCTCCATAGTAGACAACCTCTGCACCAGCTCTAAATAGTAAATCAATAATTTTAGATACTGATATTTCATTTCCCGGAATCGGAGAAGCAGCAATGATAACTGTATCACCTTTACGAATTGAAATTTGTTTATGTGCTTGCTTTGCCATTCTTGAAAGAGCTGCCATTGGTTCCCCTTGGCTACCAGTTGTTAAAATTGCTACCTTCTTCTCTGGGAAATTATCCACTTCTTGCAGTGAAATAACCATGCCATCTGGAACATCTAAATATCCAAGACGTCTTGCGATATCCACCACTTTCACCATACTACGGCCTACAACAGCTACTTTACGTCCTGTTTCAGCAGCCGCATCAAATACTTGTTGAATACGATGTACATTAGAGGCGAAAGAAGCAACGATGATACGGCCTTCTGCACCATAAAATACTTTTGAAATCTCTATTCCAACTTCTTTTTCAGAACCTGTATAACCAGGACGCTCAGCATTTGTACTATCTGATAACAGACAAAGAACACCTTCATTTCCGATTTGAGCCATCTTTCCAAGGTCTGCTCCACTGTTACCAATTGGTGTTTGGTCAAATTTAAAATCTCCTGTATATACGATTGCACCTTTTGATGTATGGAAACAAACACCAACGGAATCTGGAATACTATGTGTTGTACCAAAGAATGAAACCGTTGTCGTATTGAATTCTACTTCTGAATTAGAATCAATTGTTTTTAAATCTACACGACCAAGCATTCCTGCTTCACCAAGTTTTTCTTGTATTAAACCTACTGTTAACTTAGTTGCATATACTGGGATTGAAAGTTTACGCAGTACATAAACAATTCCACCAATGTGATCTTCATGACCATGTGTAATAAATAAACCTTTTACTCGTTCTTGATTTTCTACTAAATATGTAATGTCAGGGATAACAATATCAATTCCAAACATCTCGTCTCCCGGGAACATCAATCCTGCGTCTACAATAAAAATCTCGGAATCAATTTCCACACAATACATATTCTTCCCGATTTCACCTACTCCACCGAGAGCAAATACTTTTACAGAATCATTCTCTTTTCTCTTCATGTTGTTGCCTGGTTTAAAAATCTTACAAACACTGATTTCACTAAAATTGTAGAGACACCAGGGAAACTCTACAACCACCATATATTCACCGTCCAAGACGAATGTCCTTACCGTTATGCGATATCATGTTCTCGTTCGTTTTTTAAACCAGGTTTCACCTCTCTTTCATTATATAAATCAAATATCTTATGCGATATGATATGAAAATTCCGTTAAACCATAATTTTTTCCAATTTTGCTAAGCATACCCGTACTAAGCTACTTAGCCATATTATAACTGATACAAGAAATAGAACACAAGTTAAATCGTGAGAAAGAAGGATGAAGTATATAAATTTCAAGGAGAATACCTGTAAAAAATTTCTTTCAAAATAAAAATGACCTAGTTTTTACACTAGGTCATTTTTATTAACGAGGAATCGATTGCATTACATCATGTAATGTTAGTCGTTCTTCTTCTGTTAATGGAATAAGTGGTAAACGCACAGATCCTACGTCTAATCCAACCATTTGTAACGCTGTTTTTACTGGTGTTGGGCTTGGTGCCATAAACAATGCATTCGTTACTTTAACAAGCAATTGATGCAATTTCTGTGCTTTTTTGAAATCTCCTACTTGGAATGCCGCAATCATTTCTTGCATTTCATTTCCAATCACATGAGAGGCAACAGAAACAATACCTTTAGCCCCAACCGCCATAGCTGGTAACGTTAAACCATCATCACCGCTGTATACAGCAAAGTCGTCCGCTGTTTTTTCAATAATTTCTGTCATTGTTAACACATCGCCACCAGCATCTTTAATCGCTACGATGTTTGGTATTTCTGATAAACGAACAACTGTATCAACGGAGATTTGTACAATAGATCGTCCTGGAACATTATATAGCATAACCGGAAGTTCTGTACTTTCAGCAATTGTTTTAAAATGCAGATACATTCCTTCTTGACTCGGCTTATTATAATACGGTGCCACTAACATAATTGCATCGACACCAACTTCTGTTGCTTTTTTCGTTAACTCGATAGAAGCATGCGTATTATTGCTTCCTGTTCCAGCGATTACGGGCACCCTTTTATCGACAACAGATACGACATGGCGATATAACGCTACTTTTTCTTCTGATGACAATGTAGGAGACTCTCCAGTCGTTCCTCCTACCACAATTGCTGTTGTACCGTTATCAATTAAATAATTTACCAATTTAGTTGTCTTCGCAAAATCGACGTTTCCATTTTTATCAAACGGTGTTACCATCGCTGTTGCAATTGTCCCAAAATCTATCATGGTCTCACTCCTTACTGTTCCAGTTGCTTTTCTTTTGAAAGCTCAAACGCAGTATGCAATGCATTCACAGCTTCCACTAAATCTACTTCTTTTACAAGCACCCAAATTGTCGTATGACTATCAGCTGATTGTAAAATTTGAACACCTTTTTCTGCTAAAGCTGTAACGATTTTAGCAGTAACCCCTGGAATACCTGCCATTCCAGCTCCTACAATAGATACCTTTGCACAGTGCTCCGTCACGATTGGATCATATCCAAGCTTATGAAGAACTTCAACAGCACGCCCAGATACATTATCACTTATTGTGTATGCCACGCCTGTAGGCGAAATGTTAATTAAGTCTACACTAATTCCTTCATTTGCCATTTCTTTGAAAACATGCTTTTGCAAATCGTACGATCCGTCTTTCGCAACTACTTTAATTTGCGTCACATTTGATACATGGGCAATTCCTGTAACTGGACGTTCCTCTATATCACGGCCTTTTGTAGCACCGGCATATGCAGCAATAAGTGTCCCTTCACTATCAGAGTACGTAGAGCGTACACGAAGTGGCACCTTTGCATGCATTGCAATTTCAACTGCACGCGGATGAACAACCTTCGCACCTTGATAAGCCATGTTGCAAATTTCATTGTACGTCACGTTTTGAAGATGACGCGCGTCCTTTACTATACGGGGATCAGCAGTCATCACACCTTCTACATCAGTAAAAATATCGATATATTCAGCATGAAGCGCAACACCTAGTGCCGAAGCTGAAGTATCACTACCACCGCGTCCAAGTGTTGTTATATCGCCATCTTTCGTTTGGCCTTGAAATCCAGTAACAACAATAACATCTACGTTTTGTAACTCTTCATGTATACGATCACAATTCATTTCAACAATCTTTGCGTTCGTAAAATCATCATTTGTCACAAAACCAGCTTGTGCACCATTCAGTGCTGCTGCTTTTATTCCGTTTTCATTTAACATATTTGAGAAAACGATTGCCGAGATTAATTCTCCGCATGATAGTAATAAATCCTGCTCACGTTTTGAAATACTAAATTCATTTTGATTTACAAGACTTAATAATGTATCCGTTGCATATGGTTCACCTTTACGTCCCATAGCTGATACAACTGTAACTACTTTATAACCAGCATCTAATGATTTTTTAACATGGTGAAGTGCATGCTTACGTCCATTTTCGTCACGTACAGATGTACCACCAAATTTTTGAACAATAATTTTCATTTTCTTTGCACCTTCTCTTAGCCGTTTACACTAATTGTAATTTTACTAATCGTTCTGCAATTTGAACAGAGTTCCATGCAGCACCTTTTAATAAGTTATCAGATACGACCCAAAGATGGAATCCTTTTTCATTATTTAAATCTTTACGAATACGCCCAACGAACACTTCGTTTTTACCTACTGCAGTAGATGGCATTGGGTAGAACTGTTCTGCTGGATTATCTTGCAGTACTACTCCTTCTGCATTTGCAAGTAGGTTTTTCATATCTTCTACTGTTACACCTTCTTTTTCTAATTCAATGTAAACAGACTCAGAATGACCTGATACAACAGGTAAACGTACACATGTTGCTGCTACTTCTAACTCAGGCATATGCATAATTTTTTTCGTTTCATTAATCATTTTCATCTCTTCAAATGTAAATCCATTATCTTGAAACTTATCAATTTGTGGAATAGCATTAAAAGCAATTTGGTAATGTTTTTTATCACCTGATACAGGTAAAACACTTGCTTTTACTTCTTCCCCATTTAAGATTGCTTGTGATTGTTCATGAAGCTCCTCAATTGCAGCAGCTCCAGCACCAGACACAGCTTGATATGTGGAAACAATTACTCGTTTTAAACCAAACTGTTGACGAATTGGTTCAAGAGCAACTACCATTTGAATTGTAGAACAGTTTGGATTTGCAATGATACCACTATGTTCTTTTAAGTCATTTTCATTCACTTCTGGTACAACAAGTGGTACATTTTCTGTCATACGGAATGCACTTGTATTGTCAACAACAATCGCACCACGTTTTGCTGCTTCTGGTGCTAATTGTTTCGATACAGATCCGCCTGCACTAAAGAGTGCAATATCGACTCCTTCAAAGCTTTCAGGAGTTGCTTCTTGTACTATGAATTCTTCTCCTTTAAATACAAGCTTCTTGCCTGCAGAACGTTTAGATGAAAGTAACGTTAATTTCCCAATTGGAAATTCTCGTTTCTCTAAAGTATTTAACATTTGTTCACCAACTGCGCCGGTTGCTCCAACTACAGCGACATGAAAAGTTTTTTGCTTTTCCATCACTATGCC
>Ga0102589_1002512_pt1 | contig 21063 bp, 30 predicted proteins | sample AraplaMF_Col_mLB_FD_76858 | JGI IMG/M metagenome (GOLD analysis project Ga0102589, IMG submission 76858) | Arabidopsis root microbial communities from the University of North Carolina, USA - plate scrape MF_Col_mLB | ecosystem: Host-associated > Plants > Roots > Endosphere | place: USA... | reverse complement strand
GGGGCTATTGCAACAACCAGGCGCAGCAGGTGAAAGGCACGGCGCGATAGGCCAGCGCCCTACGCCGCCAGCAAGGCCTTTTCGTCGCCGGACTGTGCCGTCACGGGCAGGATTGCGCCTGGCGCGACGTCGCGGCTGAAGCGCAGCAGGGTGAAATCTTCGGCGCGGCCGGTATTGCCGCGCTCGGTCAGCACGGTCAGCTGCCGCCCGATGCGGGCCTGCAGATGCCGGGCGTGGGCGGCGCTGGCGGCCTCGCGCAGGCGGGCGGCGCGTTCGCTGACGATCTCGCCGGCAAGCTGCGGCATCCGCGCCGCCGGGGTACCTGGTCGGGCAGAATAGGGGAAGACGTGGACGAAGCTGAGGCCGCATTCTTCGATCAGCGCGAGCGAGCGCGAGAACATCGCCTCGTCCTCGGTCGGGAAGCCGGCGATCAGGTCGGCGCCGAAGACGAGATCGGGGCGCAGGCGGCGCATCTGCTCGCAGAAGCCCACCGCCTCGGCGCGGCTGTGACGGCGTTTCATCCGCTTCAGCACGAGATCGTCGCCTGATTGCAGCGACAGGTGCAGATGCGGCATCAGCCGCGGCTCCCCGGCGATCAGGTCGCGCAGCTCGTCGTCGATTTCGACCGCGTCGAGCGAGGACAGGCGCAGCCGCTTCAGCTCGGGCAGTGCGGCCAGGATCGCGCCGACGAGGGCGCCGAGCGACGGCCCGTCGGATCGCTCCCGGCCATAGCTGGTCAGATCGACCCCGGTCAGCACGATCTCGCTGGCGCCGTCCGCGACGAGGTGGCGGGCTTGGGTGACGACCTCGTCGACCTCAGCCGAGCGAGCATTGCCGCGCCCGAGCGGGATGACGCAGAAGGTACAGCGATGGTCGCAACCATTCTGCACCTGTAGGAAGCCGCGCGTGTGCTGGCCGAGCGCCCGCGTGCGCTGAGGAGTGGCCCCGCGCGCCTGCATGATGTCGCCGACCGTGATCTTGCCCGCGGGTTCGTCGCCTGGGGCCGTGGCACGCAGGCTGTTCGAGTTTGCGAGTGCGCGCCAGCTGGCCGGGTCGAGCTTCTCGGCATTCCCCAGCACCCGCGCCACCTCCGGCATGGCGGCGAAGCGTTCGGGCTCGATCTGCGCGGCGCAGCCGGTGACGATGATCGGCCGCTCCGGCTTTTCCCGGCCGAGCCGGCGGATCGCCTGGCCGGCCTGGCGCACGGCTTCCGCCGTCACGGCGCAGCTGTTGATCACCGCGACGTCGGAGAGGCCGGCGGCCAGCGCCTGCCGCTCGATCGTCTCGCTCTCGACGAGGTTCAACCGGCAGCCGAAGGTGACGAGCTCGACGCTCATCAGGCGACGGCGGCGAAGAGCCCGGGCTCCAGCACGCCCTCCCAGTCCAGCGCGGCCGGGCCGGTCATCAGCACATGGCCGTCGCTCTCGCGCCATTCGATCACGAGGTCGCCGCCGGGCAGGCTGACGGTGGCCTTGCGATCGGACAGCTCGCGACGCACCGCCGCGACCAGCGCAGCGCAGGCGCCGGAGCCGCAGGCCCGGGTGATGCCGGCGCCGCGCTCCCAGACCCGCAGCACGATATGATCCGGCGCCTTGACGGCGGCGAGGCCGATATTGGCGCGGTCCGGGAAGATCGGGTGGTTCTCCAGCAGCGGCCCGATCTGCTCGAGGTTGAAGCGATAGGGATCGTCGACGAAGAAGACGGCGTGCGGATTGCCCATGCTGACGGCGCAGGGCGTGTGCAGGATCGGGTCGTCGATCGGCCCGATCTGCAATTCGAAGCGGCTGGTGTCCTCGAAGGGCTCGGCCAGCGGAATCTCGTCCCAGGCCAGGCGCGGCGCGCCCATGTCGACAGTGAAGACGGCCTCTGACAGCCGCGCCACCGGCAGCAGCCCGGCCTTGGTCTGCAGCAGCAGCCCGTCGCGGCCTGCCTGCCCCATCCCGGAGTCGGCGGTCATCGCCCAGGCGACGCAGCGCGTGCCGTTGCCACAGGCACCGGCTTCGGAGCCGTCGGTGTTGTAGATGCGGACATAGGCGTCGGTTCCGGACACCTTGGCGTCGTGCAGGACCATGAGCTGGTCGAAGCGGGTGCGCTCCTGGCTCGCGATGGCGCGCGCTTCGCCTTCGGAAACGATGTGCTTCGTCCCGCGCAGGTCGAGCACGGTGATTTCGTTGCCGAGCCCGTTCATCTTGAGGAACCGGCGATTGGCGAGGGCGTTCATAATGTCACATCTCGATGATGATGCGGGTATATGAGGCGAACGCCGAAAAATTGCCACCCTTCGCGATCTTCCTGCCGTTACGGGATCGTCGTAGCGTGCGGCGCGGCGGCGCGAATCGGTCGAGCCAGCTCGGGAATTTCTGATATGCGGCAGTCGAGATTCAGCGCGCTCCTTCTGGCGCTCGCCTTCGTTCACCCTGCCGCCGCGCAGACCCGCGTCGCGCCGCCCACTGCCGTGGAGAGCACGCCGCTCGCTGCGCCGCCGGGGGCGGCGACGCCGGCGCAGAACGCGCAACCCGGCCAGCAGGCTCCCGCCCAGAACAATCAGCCGGCCCAGTCCGAGCCGCAACCTGTCCAGCCAGCGCCGGCGCCGCAGGGCCAGATCGAGCCACAGCCGGTCCAGCCGGCTCCCCGGGCCCCGGCCGAACCACAGCCCGTCCAGCCACCGCCGACCCTGCCGAGCCCGCAGCCGGTACCGCCTGTCCAGCAGCAGCAGACTGGCACGCCCGATTCGAATGCGACGCTCGCCGGCAAGAAGGGCGACCCCTCCGACGTCGACGAGATCCAGCTGACGGCCAAGCCCGTGCTGCTGCTCGCCGGGCAGGCGAGCTGGGATCAGGGTTTCCAGAAGCTGTCGGAGGCGATCACGCTCCTGCGCGGCGAAGCCGACAAGGCCGGGCTCAAGGCCGCCGGCCGACCGCTGACCCTGTTCGTCGAGACCGACGACAACGGCTTCAAGTTCGAGGCGATGCTGCCGGTCGACAAGGCGGCGGACGCTGCCAGGCCGCTGGCAACAGGCGTGCGCAACGCCCAGTCGCCGGTCGGCCGCGCCCTGCGCTTCGTCCACACCGCGCCCTATGACGACATCGATTCGACCTATGAGACGATCACGGCCTATCTCGAGGCCAAGAACATCGTCGTGAAGGACGCCTTCCTCGAGGAATATGTCAGCGACCTCAAGGATCCCGGCGATCCGAACCTCGAGATCAACGTCTACGTCCAGCCCAAATAGGGCTGGCCGTGGAGCAGCTTCTGCCGCTTGAGCTCCATGTTTTTCGAGCTGCGCACTTCGCCTTTTGCGAAGGTGCGCAGCTGCACTACGAGCCACCTCTCTTTGTTAAGAGAACCGGGCGTCTTGAGCTTTATATACTGGATGTTGAATCTTCTGTTCGAACTTTCGCCGGCATTAAGCGGCGTGAGCTAGATGTATCCGTGAAATTGCGATCAGGAGCGCTTTATCTATTTAAGCTGACATTTGCGAACGGGCATATTGTCGAGCTCGATAAGTGGGATGAGCGCGTAACCATGATCTCCACAGACGACTTTCATGTCGATGAGATCGAAATGCAGTGGTTCGATGTGGCTGCGAAGCTTGGATGGTTTGACGAGCCAGTGTCCGATAGCTCGCCCTAGGCCTCCCACACCAGCCCCGGCCGCATCGGGCGGAAGCGCTCCTCGGGCAATCCCGCCTTCTCCAGCGCGACGGTGAGCGCCTCGGGCGGGCGGGTGACGCCCTCGTCGGTGAGCTGGAAGGTGCCCCAATGGTGGCCGAGCGCCTGTTCGGCGCGCAGCGAGCGCATCACCGCCACCGCCTCTTCCGGGTTCATGTGGTTGTCGCTCATGAACCAGCGCGGCTCATAGGCGCCGATCGGCAGCGCCGCGAGGCGGAACGGGCCATGCTCTTGGCCAAGCCGCTCATAGAGCGAGCCGTCATGATAGCCGGTGTCGCCGATATGGAAGAGCTTGCCGGCCGGTGTCTCGATCACGAAGGAGCACCACAGCGCCATGCGCCGGTCGAAGGCGCCGCGCGCCGACCAGTGATAGCTCGGCACCAGCGTCGCAGCGACCTTGTCGGACAGGTCCAGCCGCGCGCCCCAGTCATGCGCCTCGGCTCGGATCGAGCCGTCGCGCGTCTTGACGATCACGTCGTTGCCGAGCGGCATGATCATGCGCGGATTGTCGCGGGCATGGACCAGAGCCAGCGTCTCGACGTCGAGATGGTCGTAATGATTGTGGGTGACCAGCACGACGTCGATCTTCGGCAGGTCGGCGAAGGCGACGCCCGGTGCATTCACCCGCTTCGGCCCGAAGAACGAGAACGGGCTGGCGCGCTCGGAGAAGACCGGATCGATCAGGATGTTGAGGCCGGCGACCTGGTAGAGGAAGGAGGCATGGCCGAGATGGACGACGCGCAAGCCCTCGACGCTGGCCGGCGGCTTGTCCTGCGGCGGCGCCTCGTATTGCGCCGGAAAGACCTCGCGCTCGCGCTTCGAGAACTGCCAGCGCAGCACGTCGGCCAGGCCCTTGGTGACCGGCCGGCCGTCAGTGAAGACCAGGCCATCGAAATGGTCGCTGGCCGGGCCCTGGTAATAGGGATTGCGCGAGCGCGCATAGGAGGCCCAGGCGAAGCCGGAGGAGCCGAGCAAAGCGGGGATGCCGAGAAGGCGCAGAAGCTTGCGACGTGTCATGGCATAGTCAGGTTGTGCGCGGACCGCGCAGCGTCAAGACCGCTACGTCGGTTTCAAGACAACTTGATCGCCGTCGCATGCAGCCAGCGCGTCGGTTCCCGGTCGTAGCCGCCACCCTGATCTTCTTCGATATCGATGCGGCTCCAGCCGCCCTCGCCATAGGCTGAGCGCAGCCATGTGGCGTCCGGATAGTTGTAGTAGCGGCCGAAGCGGTCGCGGCCTTCCGCCTCGCCGGCCTTGAAGCTGGCGTAGAAGACGCCGCCTGGCCGCAGCGCCCGGTTTACCTTCGCAAGGATACCGGGCAGGGCAGGGCGCGGGACGTGCAGCAGGCAGGCATTGGCCCAGACGCCGTCGAAGACCGCCTCCGCCACCAGATCCTCGAACAGCAGCACCGAGACTGGCCTGCCGAGCCGCTCTTGCGCTTGTGCAGCGAGTTCGGGCGAGCCGTCGGTCGGCGTGACGTCGAGGCCGAGTGCGAGCAGGGCGGCGCTGTCCTGTCCGCCGCCGCAGCCGAGCTCGAGCACCTCGCCGCCGGCCGGCAGCAGCTCGGCGAAGCGTCGCAATCGCGCTTCGCCGAGCTCGCGGTCACGCCCGGCATAGACTTCAGCCTCGGCCGCGTAGAAGCCGAGCGTATCCGCATCGCGTCCGTTCATGCGTGGTTCCTCAATTGCTGCCCGAGCGCACCGCGACGGTGGCGATGCCGGCGCCGATCAGCAGCGTGCCGCCGGCCTTGTTGAACAGGCCGATCGCGCGGGGATTGCCGACCAGGGTGCGGGCGCGCGAGGCGACCAGCGCGTAGCCGAAGGCGTTGGCGAAGGCGAGGGTGATGAAGGTCGCCTCGAAGATCAGCATCTGCGTCCAGAAATCGGCCTTGGCGTCGAGGAACTGCGGCAGGAAAGCGACGAAGAAGGTGATGCTCTTCGGGTTCAGCGCCGTCACCAGCCAGGCATGGCCGAGCATCTTCAGCGCCGAGCTCGCATCGCGCCGCGGCTCGGCGTTCAGGCTGCCGCCGGCGCGGAAGAGCTTGACGCCGAGATAGATCAGATAGGCGGCACCCGCCCATTTCAGCGCGGTGAAGATCGCAGCCGAGGTCGCCAGCAGCGCGCCGACGCCGAGCATGGACAAGGTCATTGCGGTGAAATCGCCGAGCGCGACGCCGACCGCCATCGGCAGTGCGGTGCGCCAGCCCTGGCCGAGCGCATAGGAGATCACCAGCAGGATGGTCGGGCCGGGGATCACGAGAAGGACGGCGGTGGCGGCGGCGAAGGCGGCCCAGGCTTCGAAGGTCATGATGTGAAGGCTCCGCTAAAAACCAGAGCCATCACCAGAGCAGGGCGCTTGTAAAGAGGCTTTTTTCGATCGCGCCGGTATCGCCGTTTCCGGCCTAGAGCGGCGGCCCCCAGCGAAAGGTTGTCGTCCCGCTACCGCGCGCTGGCACGAGCGGCCCGGCTGACATCTCGCGCCGCTTCTCCGGATCGCCGGCGAGCACCAGCGTCCACCAGGCGCCGTAGCGGGTCTGCGGATTCTTCGCCAAGGCGATGCCTATGCGCGTCGCCTGCGGCATCGAGAGATTGGCCTCGTGGCCGGACGACTTCTTCCAGCCGTCGAAGGCTTCCTGCGTCGAGTAGTAGCCGGCGCCGAGATTCTCCGCGGCGCGCACGGTGTCGAGGCCGGCGGCATTGACGCGGGAATTGAAGCTGCCGGCGGCGCTATGGGAGAGATCGTCGCTGGCCGCCATCGCATCGGATTGGCGTTGCGCCATCGCAGTCAGCGCCGGATCGAGCCGGACCGGGCCGAGGCTCTTGCCGGCGCGATAGGCGTTGAGGATGCGCACTGCCTCGGCCGGATCGGCCTTCACGGCGGCGAGGCGCTCGATCTTGCGTGGGCTCGGCGCCGTGGTTTCGCGCTGCGTCCCGGCGCAGCCGGCCAGAAGCAGGGCGATCAGGAGGGCTGCGCCCGAATGTCTTGTCATGCGATCGATCTCGGCATTTGCTGTCGCCCGATGAGCCTGGGCTGGGGAGTCGGGCGCGCTTAGCGCAGCCCCAGCTGGGAGAAAACCCCATGAGCGATGACGAACAGGCGATCCGCGACCTCGTCGAGACCTGGATGAGCGCGACGAAGGCGGGCGACGCCGCGACCGTGCTCGACCTGATGAGCGACGATGTGGTCTTCATGGTCCCCGGCGCCGAGCCCTTCGGCAAGGAGGCTTTCGCCGCGGCGCTGAAGGGAATGGGGATGATGACGATCGAGGGCCGCAGCGACATCCTTGAGCTCGCGGTGCTCGGCGACATCGCCTATCTGCGCAACCGGATCGAGATGACGGCGACCGCGCCGGACGGCAAGGCCACCCGCCGCTCGGGCTGGACGCTGACGATCCTGCGCAAGGGATCGGACAGGCGCTGGCGGCTCTCCCGCGACGCCAATCTGCTGACGACGCAGGAATGACCTGCGTGCCGGATATCATATGGCAGAGCGCTTGGCGCATGCCGGCCGTTGGCTGCACCCAATCTGCTACCAGCAGATTGGGACGGAGATAGCGAGCGCTTAGCTATGGTCGACTTGATCCATATTGACGAGGATAGCTGGGCTCTACGGAATCTTTATCCGCTGGCAGCTGAGAGCCATGTGCTGGGCGATATGAAGGCCGCAACTGCGGCCGACGAGCGCAACCGTGATCCAACGGGTTTCGGCTGGTCGGATGTTCATATCATCACTCCGCCGTCGATTAGCTATCTCGACATGGAGCTTCGTCTTGGCGATGCAGCTGAGGCTCTTGAGCCGATCATGCCGAGAGTAAAGCGCTTCTACGCTACCGCTAGCGCAGGGTTCGAACCAGGCAAACGGGATCCTTTCGGCTCTTACGACGAGGACGCGTGGTGCTTCGGCCGCGGAGTGCATTGCTTCATGAAGCTCGATGTCGAAGGGGATCTCGTCAAAACAATCTGGTTCAATCTCTCAAGTGACGATCCTTCGGACATTGCGGCCCTGAGGCGCAGCATTGAGGCCATTAACAAGCTGGTGCCGAGTGTCGTCTCCGATTATCTGGAAGAAATGGTTGGGCGTGCCGGAGACTCCGCTTTTCTGGACCGATATCTCGATCCGCCTTGACTTTCGCCGCATTTACCCGCTTTAACGCGCGCATTCGTTTCGCCGACATCGCCGAAACCTCATCCGCCGACCGGGCCGCTCACCGAGCTGCCATGAGCCCGGAGGTCAACGCCCGACAGCGCGTCTGCGCCCTCGGGCGCGAAACCGTTTGGCGGAGAGCCCGCGCGATATCGGCTTCTTGAGGCCAGGCAAAGCAGGACCGCATGTTCGGCACGCTGAGCGAAAAACTCTCCGGCATCCTCTCGGGCCTGACCCGCAGGGGCGCGCTGACCGAGGACGACGTCAACGCCGCGCTGCGCGAGGTGCGCCGGGCGCTGCTCGAGGCCGACGTCGCGCTCGAGGTCGTGCGCAGTTTCACCGACAAGGTGCGCGAGCGCGCCGTCGGCGCCGAGGTGCTGAAGTCGGTCACGCCCGGCCAGCAGGTCATCAAGATCGTCAACGACGTGCTGATCGACACGCTCGGTGGCGAGGGCGAGGGCATCACCTTCGACGCCGTGCCGCCGGTGCCGATCCTGATGGTCGGTCTGCAGGGCTCAGGCAAGACGACCTCGACCGCCAAGATCGCAAGGCGGCTGACCGATCGGGACAAGAAGAAGGTCCTGATGGCCTCGCTCGATACGCGCCGCCCGGCCGCGATGGAGCAGCTCGCCATCCTCGGCAAGCAGGTCGGCGTCGAGACGCTGCCGATCGTCGCCGGCCAGTCGGCCGTGCAGATCGCCCGGCGCGCGATCGAGGCCGGCAAGCTCGGCGGCTACGACGTCGTCATGCTCGACACCGCCGGCCGCGTCACGCTCGACGAGGCGCTGATGGCCGAGGTCGCCGAGGTCAAGGCGGCGACCAATCCCCATGAAGTCCTGCTCGTCGCCGATGCGCTGACCGGCCAGGACGCGGTCAACACGGCGCGGGCCTTCGACGGCCGCGTCGGGCTGACCGGCATCGTCCTGACCCGCATGGACGGCGATGGCCGCGGCGGCGCCGCGCTCTCGATGCGCGCCGTCACCGGCAAGCCGATCAAGCTCGTCGGTACCGGCGAGAAGACCGACGCGCTCGAGGACTTCCATCCCTCGCGCGTCGCCAATCGCATCCTCGGCATGGGCGACATCGTCGGCCTGGTCGAGAAGGCGGCGGCCACCGTCGACGCCGACAAGGCGCAGGCTCTGGCCCAGCGCCTCGCCAAGGGCAATTTCGACCTCGGCGACCTGCGCACCCAGCTCCAGCAGATGGAGAAGATGGGCGGCCTCGGCGGGCTGATGGGCATGCTGCCCGGCATGGCGCAGATGAAGAACCAGATCGCCAGCTCGAAGATGGACGACAAGGTCATCGCCCGGCAGATCGCGATCATCAACTCGATGACGGCGGCCGAACGCCGCAATCCCGACCTGCTCAAGAACAGCCGCAAGAAGCGCATCGCCGCCGGCTCCGGCACCTCGCCGGAAGCGATCAACAAGCTGCTCAAGATGCACCGCCAGATGGCCGACATGATGAAGCAGATGGCCCGCCAGAAGGGTGGCATGCTCGGCAAGCTCGGCAGCATGTTCGGCCTCGGTGGCGGTGGCATGCCGGCCGGCATGCCCGACCCCTCCAAGATGGATCCCGCCCAGCTCGCCGAACTGCAGAAGCAGCTCGGCGCCGGCGGCGGGCTGCCTTCGCTGCCTCCGGGCGGCTTCCCCGGTCTGCCCAAGGGCGTCACCCCGCCCGCCGGCATGATGCCCAAATTGCCCGGCCTCGGCGGCATGCCCGGCCTCGGCAACAATCCGTTCAAGAAGAAGTAGTTTTCCGTTCAAACCAAAGGAAGAAGACCATGTCCCTCAAGATCCGCCTGACCCGTGGCGGCGCCAAGAAGCGCCCGTACTACCGCATCGTCGTCGCCGACGCCCGCTCGCCGCGCGATGGCCGCTTCATCGAGAAGATCGGCGCCTATGACCCGATGAAGGCCAAGGACTCGCCGGAGCGCGTCGTGCTCGACCTCGAGAAGGCCAAGGCCTGGCTCGCCAAGGGCGCCCAGCCGACCGACCGCGTCCTGCGCTTCCTCGATGCCGCCGGCGTCGCCAAGCGCCCGGCCCGCAACAACCCGAACAAGGCTGTTCCCGGCGACAAGGCCAAGGAGCGCGCCGAGAAGAAGGCCGAGAAGGCCGCCGCCCCGGCCGAAGCCGCGGCTGAGTGAGCTGCGTGAGCCTCTCCCGTCATGGTCGGGCTTGTCCCGACCATCCACGTCTTCCGTCCCGCAAGGTCGTGTTCAAGACGTGGATGCTCGCCACAAGGGCGAGCATGACGAACTGGAGAGGCGTCGCGGCCTCGCGGTCTGACGGTCTGTCCCGGAAGGGCAATCGATGAGCGACGATCTCGTCCTGCTCGGCATCGTCGGCGCGCCGCATGGCGTGCGCGGCGAGGTCCGGATCAAGACCTTCACGGCCGATCCGCTGGCGCTCGCCGAATACGGCCCGCTCGTCGACGAGAAAGGCCGGCGTTTCGAGATCGCCGATATCAGGCCTGCCAAGGAAGTGGTCGTCGCCCGCCTCAAGGGCGTGACCAGCCGCGAGGCGGCCGAGCTCTTGAACGGCGTCAAGCTCCATATCGAGCGCTCGCGCCTGCCGGCGCCCGAGGACGAGGACGAGTTCCTGCAGGCCGATCTCGTCGGCTGCAGCGTCATCGGCCCTGACGGGGCCACCCTCGGCACCGTCACTGCCGTCGCCAATTACGGCGCCGGCGACCTCATCGACATCGAGACGCCGGATGGCCGCTCGGTGCTGATGCCTTTCACCAAGGCCTATGCGCCGCGCATCGACATCGCCGCCAAGCGCATCGAGGCCCTGCCTCCCGCCGGTCTGTTCGAGGATGACGATGCTGCCTGAGACGCCGGCCAAGGCCCTGATCTTCGACATGGACGGCACCATCGTCGATAATATGCGCTACCATGACGACGCTTGGGAGGTCTGGTACCGCAAATACGGCCTGCCCTTCGAGCGCGCGACCTTCTCGGCCCGCACCGCCGGCATGGCGATCTCCGACATCATCGGCCCGCATTTCCCCGGCGCCGACGCGGCCGAGCTCGACCGCCTCGCCGAGGAGAAGGAAGGGCTCTACCGCGAGACCTACGGCCCGCTGGTCACGCCGCTTGGCGGACTCGTCAACCTGCTCGACCGGGCGCGCGATCATTCGGTGCCGGTGGCAGTCGGCACCGCCGCAGCGCCGCCGAACATCGCATTGATCCTCGATACGCTCTCGCTGCGCGAGCGCTTCGCCACCATCGTCTCGCCGAGCCAGGGCTATCCCGGCAAGCCGCATCCCGACATGTTCCTGGCTGCTGCCGAGCGCATGGGCGTCAAGCCGGCCGACTGCATCGTCTTCGAGGATGCGCCGAACGGCGTCGAGGCGGCTCGCCGCGCCGGCATGCGTGCGGTCGCGGTGCTGACGATGCTGCCTGCCGAGGCCTTCGCCGCCTTCGACAACGTGATCGCCAGCGTCGATGACTATGCGGCGCTGGACGGCAATCCGGCGCTGCGCTTTGCTTGAGCGATGGCATTCCGCGCCTCGGTCCTGACCCTCTATCCCGAGATGTTTCCCGGCCCGCTCGGCGCATCGCTGGCGGGCGAGGGCCTGCGCACCGGGCTCTGGTCGCTGGAGACGCATCAGATCCGCGAGCACGGCATCGGCCGCCACCGCAATGTCGATGACACGCCGGCCGGCGGCGGCGCCGGCATGGTGCTGCGCTGCGACGTGCTGGCGGCGGCGATCGATGCCGCTGTCCCCGCCGACGATGCCCGGCCGCGCTTGTTGATGTCGCCGCGCGGCCGGCCGCTCAGCCAGCGCATGGTCCGCGACTTCGTCGCCGGTGAAGGCGTCGTCATCGTCTGCGGCCGCTTCGAGGGCGTCGATGAGCGGGTGATCGAGGGGCGGGGGCTAACCGAGGTCTCGGTCGGCGACTACATCCTGTCAGGCGGCGAGATGGCCGCCATGGTGCTGCTCGACGCTTGCGTGCGCCTGATTCCCGGCGTGATGGGCAAGGAAGCCTCCGGCACCGAAGAGAGCTTCGAAAACGGCCTGCTCGAATACCCGCACTATACCCGCCCGCGCGAATGGGAGGGCAGGGGGCTGCCCGAGGCGCTGCTCTCCGGCGACCATGCCCGCATCGCCCGATGGCGGCGCGAGCAGGCGGAGAGGATCACGCGGGAACGGCGGCCGGATCTGCTCGGCGATCGCGAGCGGTCCTGAAGGGCGCCAGCCGCCCGTCTGGATCCCAGCGTTGCCAACGGCCGTCCGCTGGCAGGTGAAAGCGGTTCCGCTGGCGGCTGATCAGACCAGCCTGTGCCCGGCTTCGACCAGCAACGCGCACGTCTTCTCGAAATCGGTCGCTTTCACCAGCAGATGATCGCCGTCGAAGGTCGAAACCACGAAGATGCCGATGCCGTTGGTCGACAGCGGCGCGATCACCGACAGAACGATGCCGGTTTCATCGAAGGCGAACGGCCCTTGCAGCTTGAGGCAGGACCAGCCGCCATCCATGCGCGCATCGCTTGGGATGCGATCCTGCCGGCAGACGATCGAGAGCTCGTCATCGCTGCGGCTGATGCTGACGAAACCACCGCCATCGGCCCATGCCGGAATCGGATCGGATGGCTCGAGCCGAGCCACCCCATAGGCATCCGTCAGAGCCTTGAGTGTGATGCGAGACGCCATGTGAGATGTAACCTCTTCTGATGGGACGGTGTTCGCCGGGGCGATGCATCGGCCGCAGGGCCGACAAGGTCAGGCAACAAAAATCCCGCCGACCGGGAGGTGGCGGGTTGGAGACAATTCTTCGACGCTGGGAGGGAGGCTAAAACCTCCGGAGCTCTCGTCGTCGCGGAATCGGCACGCCCCGCTACAGGCTGATGCAGCGTCGGCGTCGGACGATGTTCGTGAGGCACTGGCCAGGGGGCATGACGCGAGCATGTGGCCGGCGATCCGCCGCGTCAATCGGCTGGTTGCGGACGTAGGCTCTTCAAGGCCCGACCACCGGCAAGTTCTCGCTGAGCCAGCCCTTGTCCCTGGGATTGCCGAGCAGCCCGCCGCGGACGTCGATCAGATTGGTCCAGCCGCGTGCCGCCAGCGTCTTCTGCAGGGTCGAGGTCCGGTTGCCGGTCCGGCAGATCAGCGCGATCGGCTTGCCGGGATGGTCGAGCTTCAGCGCGGCGAGCCTGACCTCGAAGGCGCTGCCGGTCATATCGAGCTTGATCGCGTTCTCGGGCACGCCGGTATCGGCCCATTCCTCGGGCGTGCGGATGTCGACGAGGACGAGCTTGCCGGCTTTGGCCGCCTCATGCGCCTCGCGGACGGAGAGCGAGGGCAGGGGCGTCTGCGCCTCGGCGGCATGGACCGATAGCGAGCAGAGGGCAGCGAGCAGCAGGAGCGCACGGCGGTTCATGCCCGAGCGATACTCCCAAGGCATGGGCCACCGCAATTCACGAAGCTCGGAAGCGGCCGGGCTGCTCAAGGACGCGTCGAGCGAAACCCGGTCCTGTCCGCGTCGGTGATCTCGCGCAGCACCTTGCAGGGCACGCCGGCCGCGATCACGCCCGCAGGGACGTCGCGCGTCACCACGCTGCCGGCTCCGATGATGGCGTCGTCGCCGATCGTGACGCCCTGGTTGATCTGGACGCCGCCGCCGACCCAGACCCGGTTGCCGATCGTCACCGGCCTGGCATAGCAGCCGCCCGCGACGCGCTCGGCCGGATCGATGGCGTGATTCGACGTGTAGATGCCGACGCGCGGACCGAGCAGGACGTTGTCACCGATGGCGATCTCGGCGCCATCGAGCATGACGCAGTCGAAATTGGCGTAGAAGCTGCGGCCGACGCTGATGTTGAAGCCGAATTCGCAGCGGAAATTCGGCTCGAAATGGGCGCCTGGGCCGACCTCGCGCAGGACGGCCCGCAGCAGCGCCTCGCGCTCGGCCTGCGGCTGGCCGAGGCTGCGATTATAGGCGTCCGTCAGGGTAACGGCCCGTGCCCGGGCCGCGATCAGCTCGGGCGTGAGATCGTCATACATGCGCCCCGACAGCATCAGGGCGCGCTGGTCTTCCAGTGTCATCGCGGATCAGGATGAGGCCGGCAGCCTAAGCAGCCGGCCTCTGTCCAATCTCAGCGCAGCTCGGCGCAGAAGCGCTGGATGCGGCGGCAGGCTTCTTCCAGCTTCTCGTCCGAGGTGGCGTAGGAGATGCGGAAGTTCGGGCCGAGGCCGAAGGACGAACCGTGCACGGCGGCGACTGCCTCGTTCTCCAGCAGGCCCATGACCAGGTCTTCGTCGGTCTCGATCTTCTTGCCGTTCGGCAGCGCCTTGCCGATCAGCTCCGAGCAGTCCGGATAGACGTAGAAGGCGCCTTCCGGCGTCGGGCACTTCAGGCCGCGGGTCTGGTTCAGCATGGAGACGACGAGGTCGCGCCGGCGCTCGAACGCCTTCTTGAACACCGGCAGGTGCTCCTGCGTGCCGTCGAGCGCCTCGACCGCCGCCCATTGCGAGATCGCCGAGGTGCCCGAGGTCTGCTGGCCCTGGACCAGGTCCATGGCGTTGATCAGGTGCTGCGGGCCGGCGGCGTAGCCGATGCGCCAGCCGGTCATGGCAAAGGCCTTGGAGACGCCGTTCATCGTCAGCGTGCGCTCGTAGAGCGCCGGCTCGACCTGCGCCGGCGTGACGAATTTGAAGTCGCCGTAGACCAGGTGCTCGTACATGTCGTCGGTCAGCACCCAGACATGCGGATGGCGCATCAGCACGTCGGTGAGCGCCTTCATCTCGGCATGGGTATAGGCGGCGCCCGACGGGTTCGAGGGCGAGTTCAGGATCAGCCACTTGGTCTTCGGCGTGATCGCAGCTTCCAGATCGGCCGGCTGGAGCTTGAAGTTGTTCTCGAGGCGCGCCTCGCAGAAGGTCGGCGTGCCGCCGCAGAGCGCGACCATCTCGGGATAGCTGACCCAGTACGGCGCGACGCAGATCACCTCGTCGCCCGGGTTCAGCGTGGCGAGCAGGGCGTTGTAGATGACGTGCTTGCCGCCGGTGCCGACGATGGTCTGCGAGGCCTTGTAGTCGAGGCCGTTCTCGCGCTTCAGCTTGCGGGTGATCGCCTCGCGCAGCTGCGGGATACCGGGGACCGGCGTGTACTTCGTCTCGCCGCGGCGGATGGCGGCGATCGCCGCCTCCTTGATATTGTCCGGCGTATCGAAATCGGGCTCGCCGACGGAGAGCGAGATCACGTCCTTGCCCTGCGCTTTCAGATCGCGCGCCTTCTGCGTGATGGTGATGGTCGCAGACGGCTTCACGCGCTTCAGGGCGTCGGCAAGGAAAGCCATGGGTCCAGATCTCCGGGAGGACAATGGCGCCCATCGCGGGCGCGGGGCGTGGTTTAGGCTCCCGGGGCGGGCACTGCAAGCGAGACTGCTTGATAACGGCCAGAAACGACAGGAATGGCAAAGAGGGCGGGGGCCCTGGGCCGTATCGCCTTGGCCCGAAACGTGCTTGGTGGAGGACGCTGGGGAGCCGAACGATAACAGCGCGCTGATGCGCAGAAGGCCCGCGCATGAAACTCCGGATCGGCTACGAGCTGGACTACGTCTTTCCACAGCCGACCCCGATGGTTCTGATGCTGCACGTGCATTTCAGCCGGGTCTCGGATCTCGCCATGCCCGACCATATGCGCATACAGCCGCCGGTGCCGGTCACCGCCTATCGCGACGGCTTCGGTAATTGGTGCAGCCGCCTGATGGCACCACAGGGCATCATGCGTATTTCCGCCGATGTGGTGATCAGCGATAGCGGCCTGCCGGAGTCGTTCGATCGCACGGTCGGGCAGGTGCCGGTGGAGCGCCTGCCGGAAGAGTGCCTCGTCTTCCTGCTCGCCAGCCGGTTCTGCGACAGCGATCGCCTGCTCGATCTCGCCTGGGAACTCTTCGGCCATACGCAGCCGGGTGCGCCGCGGGTTCAGGCGATCTGCGACTTTGTCAACCAGCGCATCGCCTTCGACTATATGGACGCCAGCGTGACCCGCAGCGCCGCCGAGGCCTATCGCGAAGGGCGCGGCGTCTGCCGCGACTATGCCCATCTCGCCATCGCCTTCTGCCGGGCGATGAACATCCCGGCGCGCTATTGCACCTGCTATCTCGGCGATGTCGGCACGGAGCCGCCCTATCCACCGGGCGATTTCGCCGCCTCCTTCGAGGCCTTTCTCGATGGCGGCTGGCAGATGTTCGACCCGCGCAACAATGTCCCGCGCATCGGCCGGGTGCTGATCGCACGCGGACGCGATGCCGCCGATGTCGCCATCGCCACCACTTTCGGGCCGAACACGCTGACCGGCTTCAGGGTCTGGACGGACGAGGTCAGCGAGGCGGCCTGAGGCCGCCCGGCCTCAGGTGTCGAAGAGCGGGGCGGCCTCGGTCTTTTTCTTCGCCCGCAGCGGCGTCTTGCGGACCAGGCCCTTGCGGTTCGCCGGAGTGGCGCTTGCACCCCCCGGCTCCGGTTCTGCCGGTGCGGTGGCGACAGCTTGCGCAGGGGCCGGCTGCGGCGCCGGCTTTTCGGGCTGGGCCGGGTCGATCGTGCGGAAGCGGATCATTTCTTCTTCGGCCCCGCCGCTGCCTTGGCGACGGCCGAGGCGAAGCCTGCCGGAGGAGTCGCGCTCGCCTTGGGCTTGACCTGCTTGGGTTTCTTGGCCTCGCGATTGCCGCGCTGCTCGCCTTTTGCCATGTCTCGCCTCCTTCGGTCGGAATGACAGGCATCGCCGCTTCGGGTCGAAGCGGCTTGAACCTGCGCTGGTCGGGACGGCTGCGAGCTTAGGTCATGGCGGCCGGCTCCCGGCTGCCGCGGCCGGCCCGCGGAAATCGGGCCGTCAAGTCGAAGCAGATGCGGAGCCTAGGGCAGAGTCGCGGCAAGAGCACGCGCTTTCTTCGCGAAGCCACCAGCTCAGGCGGCCTCGCGCAGACGTTCGCGGCGGCGCAGCACGGTGGCGACAGCGACGGCGTTCCAGCGCGGTCGGCCGAAGCAGGGAAAGCCGCGCCGGTTGAGGCGGCGGGCGATGTCGGCGGGATCGCCGATGCCGGCCTCGAAGAGCTGGTCGATCAGAGCCCCGGCGGCTTCGAGGAAAATGGCGAGCAGCGCCCTGTCGAGGTCGCGGCTCGCCTTGTCGGCACTCGGCATGCCCTCAATGGATGCCGAGGCCATAGCTTGGCTCGACCTCGTTCGGCGAGATCAGCACGGCATTGGGGTGGCCGCCCTCGGAGAGGGCGAAGCGCACCGCCTCCTTCTGGTTACGGAAGATGCCTTCGCTGCGGCCTTCGAGATCGCGCGCGACCCAGAAGCCGTGGCTCGACTGGCCGACCAGGAAGAGATGGCTCTCGCCGGTGAGCGGCTGCAGCGGCTTGAATTGTCCCATGGCGGCGCGCTCAGTTCGGCAGGGCGAACCAGGCGCGCAGGCCGAGAATGGCGGCGGCAGCCAGTGCGAACACGGCGAGCGCGACCATCTCGGCACAAAGGATTCCGACGACCGGGCGGCGGCTGGCGACGCTGTCATAGACGGCGCGGGCGCGGCGCTGCTGGCTGGTGCGGAACAGGGAAGTGTTCATCGACATATCGACCTCCATCGATGCCGTTGATGTAGGTCTGGCTCCGATAAGGCTGCCATGCGGAAGACGCGGCGGCGCATAAGGGGCGCATAAAGGCGTCCCGCGCGCGTCCCGCACGGCGAATTCGCTTCGAAGTTCCATGTATAGAAAGCGAATTTATCTCATTGGTGCGGCACAAAACGATCACGAAATCATCACATCATTCCCGATTGTCGTCACGGGATCATCACCCTTCGCCACCCATCATTCCCGGACCTCTGCCGATCCGTGCGAGGTCGGCGGCTTTATTCATTGTCCCGTATGGCGAGACCTTTCGCCTCACGGGCTTTGTATCGGAGGCTGACATGAGAAAGATCATGATCGCTGCGGTCTCGGGGCTCGCCCTGACGGTCGGCAGCATGGGCATGTCCACCCCTGCCGCGGCTGACCCTGTGCTGATCCCTGCGCTGGTCGCAGCCGGCATCGGCGGCTTGGGGCTCGGTGCGCTCGCCGCTTCGGCGCCTCGCCAGACGGAGACCGTCGTGGTGCCCGCGCAGCAGGAATACTACGCGGTGCCGGGCCGGGGCACGGTGACGGCGGTGCCTGCCGCGGAACAGCAGGGGCCCTGCTATTGGACTCGTGCACGCGTCAGCGGCGTGGTGCGGCGGGTTCAGGTTTGTGATTGATCGTCCTTCTGCCCCGGGCCGCCTTGCGGCGGTTCGGGGCGCTCCCAGACTTTCGACGACAAGCAGCTTGCGTCCTGCCATGCAGCCTGCGATTCCGGCTGTATGGAGACCGTTTCCAACAGCATTGCAATCTATGTCGACGCCGACGCCTGCCCGGTGAAGCCGGAGGTCTATCGCGTCGCCGAGCGGCACAGGCTCAAGGTCTTCGTCGTCGCCAACAGCTTCATGCAGGTGCCGCGCGAGCCCTGGATCGAGCGCGTCGTCGTGCCCGGCAATTTCGATGCTGCCGACGACTGGATCGCCGAGCGCGCCCGCCGCGGCGCGATCGTGATCACCGCCGACATCCCGCTCGCCGATCGCTGCATCAAGGCCGGCGCCGATGTGATCGGCCCGACCGGCAAGCCTTTCACCGAAGCCTCGATCGGCATGGCGTTGGCGACGCGCGACATGATGGAGGACCTGCGCGCCATGGGCAGCGTCAGCGGCGGCCCGAAGCCGTTCTCGCAGAAGGACCGCTCGGCTTTCCTGCAGGCATTGGACGTCGCGGTGCAGCGCCTGAAGCGGGCGGGGTTTACGGCGTAACCTAGCTAGGGAGTCTGCCCCGGCTGCAGGAGCTTGGGCAGGAAGCCGGCCGCCAGCAGCAGCAGCTTCTGGCGCGGAGACACTTCGTTCAGGCTGCGGCGGAAGTCGATCCTGTGCACATACATCCAGCCGAGCTTCATCGGCGTCTGCCGGCGCAGGCGCGAAATCCACGGCGTGGCGTCATGATCGCTCACGACGGTCCCGCCGCCCATGATCGAATAGTATCGCCCGAGCGTCCGGCCATATTGCGCAGTGTCCTGCTGGGCTCTGGGAAGGGTGAGCGCGTAGGATCGATCGATATGGTCGAACACTGTCGAGCCAGGATCGCGGAGCCAATGACCGACCTCGTGCGCGGCCGCGAACTGGCCGGTCTTGCCACCGATCCCGCGGGCCCGGCCTGCCCTGAAATTATGCTCTCCGAACTGGACGCTTTCGTCGGTGATGCGGGTCATCCGGTCCCGGAAGCTCGCGCCCGGATTGGCCAGATGCGCGACCTCGATGACGGCATGGCTACCCGCACCGGTCGGCTGCAGATCGATTTCGAGCACACCGGCGACATGCGCCGGCACTTTGGGATTGCCGATCAGTTGCCAGAAATCGGCGTCGCTCAGGCTGTCTCCATTCTCGGTCGGGAGGAACACCATCTGGTTGTTCCAGACGGTCTCGACGATGTGCTTGAAGCGCTTGGTGAAATCCTGCCATTCGCTGGCGAGCCAGCTGCGGCAAGGCACGGGTTGGCCGCCAGCATCGACGACGCTGCCGCGTTTGAAGTCGTCCTTGCTCGCAGCCAGATGGGATGGGGGGAGCGGTCCCGCAGGCGATCCCGGAAGGCTGGAGGCATGGCGGGTTCTCGCCCACGCCGTCGAGGGATCGAGGGGAATGAGCGTCACTTTCAACCTGATGCGAAGCTGCGCGGGTTGTCCTGGTCCCGCACGATCGAAGAACGAGTCGTAGTTGGGCTCGAGGATGAAGGGCCGGATCGCCATTTCGTCACCTGCACTTTGGGAGCAGATTGGAGCGGACAAAGTCTCGCCCGAGGCACGGCTATCGGCGCCAGCCTAGCAGTAGTGGCACGACAGCGCCACGCTGTGCGTGTGGTGGGCGGGGGGGCGGCTGGACGAATTGGGACGTTGCCCCTAATCCTGCCGCGAAAGCCCGCCTCTCAAACGGGCTGCCGGGAGGAAATCCATGTCGCTGACCCGCCGTTCCACGCTTGGCCTCGTTGCCGGCGCCGTCTTCGCTCCGGCCATCGTCCGGGCGCAGAGCTATCCGTCGAAGCCGATCACCCTGGTCGTGCCTTATCCGGCCGGCGGGCCGACCGATGCGATCGCGCGTTTCGTCGCGCAGGATCTCTCGACCTCGATCGGCCAGAATGTCCTCGTCGACAATCGCGCCGGCGCCTCGGGGGCGGTTGGGACCCGCGCCGTCGCGCATGCCGCGCCGGACGGCCACACCTTCATCTTCGGCAACAACCAGACGCACGGGAACAACATGTTCCTGCTGAAGGAGCCGGGCTACGACGCGGTCAAGGACTTCGCCCCGGTCGCCGGCGTCGGTGCCTTCGAGCACGCCTTCGTCGTGCGCAACGACCTGCCGGCCAAAAACATCAAGGAGCTGATCGCGCTCGCCAAGGCCGACCCCGGCAAGCTCAACTATGGCTCGACCGGCGTCGGCTCCGGATCGCATCTCGCCATGGAGCTGTTCATGCAGCGCACCGGCATCAAGATGACGCATGTGCCGTTCCGCGGCGCGGCGCCGCTGGTGCAGGAGATCATCGGCGGGCGCATCGACATCGCCAATTCGACGCTGCCTTCGGTGCTGGAGCAGATCAATGCCGGCACGCTCAGGGCGATCGCGCTGGCGAGCCCGGAGCGCAACCCGCGCGCCAAGGACATCCCGACCCTGCGCGAGCAGGGCGTGACCGATGCCGACGCCGACAGCTGGGCCGCCTTCTTCGCCCCGGCCGCGACGCCGGCGCCGATCCTCGACACGCTGTCCAAGGCGGTGCTGGCCTCGATCGCCAAGCCGGCGATCACCGAGCAGATCCTCAAGCTCGGCTTCACCCTGAAGGTCCGCGACCTCGCCGCCTTCCGGCCCTATCACCAGCAGGAGATCGCGATCTGGGAGAAGATCATCAAGGAAGCCGGCGTGAAGCCGGAGTGATCTCCAAAAGCCGCACATGCCGTTTCCGTCATGGTCGGGCTTGTCCCGACCATCCACGTCTTCGCTTCCTTGATCGCATGTGGTGTTCAAGACGCGGATGCTCGCCACAAGGGCGAGCATGACGGGTTACGTGCCCGACGGGATCGACGCTAACGGAGCCCGCCCATGAACCTGATGCCCAAGCTCGCCGCCCGCGCCGAAGCCGGCCGTCCCGTTCGCTGCGCATTGATCGGCGCCGGCAAGTTCGGCTCGATGTTCCTGGCCCAGGTG
>Ga0102589_1002511_pt1 | contig 21069 bp, 20 predicted proteins | sample AraplaMF_Col_mLB_FD_76858 | JGI IMG/M metagenome (GOLD analysis project Ga0102589, IMG submission 76858) | Arabidopsis root microbial communities from the University of North Carolina, USA - plate scrape MF_Col_mLB | ecosystem: Host-associated > Plants > Roots > Endosphere | place: USA... | reverse complement strand
TATCTTTGACACCTCCTCTGTCGTGCTCCCGAAATTCAATTGTAGTAAGGGGGGAGAAATTATGAAATTGATTTATTAATCAAATCAAAAATAGTTTATAATAAACAAAACAAATTAGCATAGTTATCCAAGAAACTAAACCAAATATACTTACAATTTGATTTTCGCGCCAACCATATTTTAATGCGAAATGAAAGTGTATAGGAGTCATTTTAAATATTCTAGATCCGGTTGTTTTGAAATAATACACTTGCATAATTACTGAGAATTGCTCTGCAAAATAAATAATAAATAATAATGGTACTAAAATCTCTACGTGTTCAATAACAGAAAAGAAGGTTAAAATTCCACCAATTGCAAGAGAACCTGTATCACCCATAAACCCTTTTGCAGGGTACAAGTTATAAATTAAGAATCCTATTAGACATCCAATCATCACTAATGAAAAAATCCTTATTTCTTGATGCTCGCTTATTAAGAAAAAAAATAAAAATGAAGGTATAGAAACATTAGCTAGAAGTCCATCCATTCCATCAGTGAAGTTTATTGCATTGGCCGTACCTACAATAAATAAAGTAATAAGAATGATGTATACAAAGCTAGGTAAATATAAAGTATTATCTTGAGTAAGAGAAATCTTGAACTCAAAGTCAAAGTTCATTATTAAAGTATAAAGAATGTAACTAGTAAACGCGAACTGTAAAATTAATTTAGTTTTGCTAGATACCCCACCAGGATCTTGATTATAAGCCTTCCAAAAATCATCAAGAAATCCGATAAATCCAAATAGTATAAATGTAGAACATAAAAGTATCATTAAAGGCGAATGGTTATAATATAGACAAATAATTACTCCAATGTAAAAAACAATCCCCAGCATTAGAGGAGTTCCTTTTTTCTTCTGATGGTCAGAAGGTAACTCTTTTCGAATAGGTTGGGTAAAGTTGATTTTTTTCAATATAAAGAGAATAAATGGTGTAGCAATAACGACTAAAACAAATGACAGTATAAGTAGTTTAAGATCCACTAACATAATTTATTCACCCGTTTCTCGTTTTTTGTATATTCAAAATTTTTAAGTTAAGAATTTTTCATTAAAGATTTCTTTGCATCCATTTTAGCTAAAGAGAGGCGAATGTAATTCCATTTATTTAAGTATACTTGGACAAATTCACCTTCTAAATCTAGTAAATATTTTAGAAATCTCACAAATTTCATAGTGAATAACACTAATACAGTTCTATGTATGCAACTTAACCTCACAGAAGTACAAATTTCAAAAAATATAAATTGAGAAACGTTCCATATTTACCTCCAAACATAAATTTATATAATAAAAATTACCATACAAGCATGGTAATTTACAATAAAGTATTTATAGGTAACTTAGGATGGCTTAAGAGGAATTAAATTATTTTTCATAAGAGACTATAAAATCTATCTTGCCTTTACCATCTTTTTTACTATTTTACTCCCTACTGATGACGAGCCAGCCGTTTTTCCTGTTCAGGGATCAGGTTATCTCTAAATCTTAAAACAGGATTAACTATTGTTCTATCACTATTACAGCATAATCTCTCATAAACGAAAATATGCATATTTGAGGAAACTGTTGTTACTATATTTTGTTTGGAAGCTGCTATAAGAAATAAAATGTAACTACTCAGCCATACATTGCCAGTCCCTCTATGAAAAAAAGGGCTTTTCTGCCTTTTTTTCATAGAAGGACTGAGTAGTTACAATAAAATAAAGATTTCACTTTACCTCTTTTAAGTTACTTACTTGTATACGTCACAGTTTCATAAGATTGCAACGGCCGATCTCCAAGAAAATCCAGTACCATTTCGTTAAAGATATCCCGTCTCATCGTCGTTAAGGGATCAAAAGCATTTTTAAATACACCGAGAGTAGCTTTTGGAATATGGTTAAATATAATAGTCCCCGCTTTCTCCTCCGGTCCGACGTTTTTCTTATCACCGCAAAGAACAAGGGTAGGGGCCGTAATCCTATGGAGCTCATTTGTATGAGTAGGAAATTCACTTTTTTTCATAGCAAGCAACATGCTCTTGTCAATACTTAAGGAATCCAGAATGACTTGCTTTGTATAGGTGTCCTTTCCATATGTAATCATCATCAATTTAAGAATTAATCTGTAAGGAATTATACTGAAAATCGCATTAGAAACGGTTAAGAGCCAGCTAGCTCCTATGGTCGGAACTTCACTATAGCTATTACTTAGCACCAATTTCCTCACATAAGAAGGATAAGTGCAGGCTAATAAACTTGCAACGACGGCTCCTTGTGACAACCCGATAACTGGAATAGATGATATACCTAGTGCATCTAAAAACTCTTTTATGTCCTCAGCTATCACTCTCATGGAATACTGCCCATTTGGAAACTCTTTCGTGGAACCGCCATGCCCTCGCATATCAACAAGTATCATTTTATAATGTTTAGAAAAAGCTTCAAATTGAGGCTCCCAAATTTTCCAGCTTGCTCCGCTGCCGTGTATAAATAAAATGGGATCTCCTTCTCCCCTTATCTCATAATAATACGTTGCCCCATTTTGTAATTGTACGTGTGGCATGTAATTTCTCCTCCCTTACATTCGCGACCAATTGGTCACGAATTATATAAAAATTTTTTACCGTTTATAAATACCGTATTTCAATAAATCCAACACTTTATCTAACTCGCTTAAAATTTTTTGCTTTTTCTGCTCAAAATCCCCATTTACCATATCCCCCATAGTCTGATTAAACCCATTAAATACCCAGAGAATAAGATTCATAGCATCTCCTACTGTAACTCCTTCTCTTAAGTCTTCTGAGGGCATCGTAGACATAATAGCCGTAAACATATCGCCCCCGATTTCCTCAAAAATCCCCATCGCCTTTTGATATACTCGATGTGTGCGGTTCTTAGTTATTTGCTCCATAAAGTTATAATAGATCGGTTCTTGAATCACATACTCTAAATCTCTCAGAGCATAAAACCGAAGAATATCAAAGAAATCATTTGGCAGCTGATCTCTCTTCATCTCTAACCAAGCTTTTTGATGCTCCGCAAGATAACGACAAACGTAAAGGAACAATTTTTCTTTCGATGTAAAATATTTAAAAAGCACGCCTTTTGATATCCCTGCTTTCTCCACCATCCGATTAGTTGAGGCACCATCATATCCGAATTGTGCAAATTCTAAAATAACTGAGTCGATGATTTGCTGTTGTTTCTCTTCTGGCAAATTCCGAAAATGTTCAAGTGTCAAATTCATACCCCCTTTATGACCAATTGGTCACAATTTATTATAATACTTCCGTCCAATTATTGTAAATACACTCGCATACATATATTGAATTTTTTTCCTTTTACCTTTACTAAACTCCTCTCAAGAAGGCGTCTAAAAAATATCGCTTTTTTAGAAAAAAGAATTCCTGCTCTTGACTTAAGTCAATGCCCGCACATAACCTTCCCCCTTAAAATAAAACCAAACATATAATTAGGAGGTTACTTTATGACCGTTTCAATAGAAGAGCAATCCAATCAGCGAAAAGTTGCTCTGACTGCTGGCATATCCCTTATCATCATGGCTCTTGCTGCATTTTTTTCCTCCGGATTCGCCCATGCAAACCTCGTTGTAAAAGGGGATGCTAGTGCCACCTATCACAATATCATGGCAGCACCTCTCCTTTTCAATGCAGAAATCTTCGGCTGGTTCATCATCCTAATAACGGATATTGTGGTCGCCTGGGCTTTCTATATCTTCTTAAAGCCCATTCATAAAAACTTTTCATTGCTCGCGGCATGGCTCCGTCTTATTTATGCGACGGTATTAGGAATTGCCATACTCAATTTACTATTTGTACTGCTTCTCACGAAAAATACAACTTATCTATCATTCTTTAAAATTGATCAACTTCAAGCACATATTATGCTATTTTTAGAAGCATTTGAATCGATTTGGTCGATTGGCTTAATCATTTTTGGTGGACACCTTATGATTGTCGGCTACTTAACTGTTAAATCAGCCAGCATACCAAAAGTCATTAGCATCTTATTGCTTCTTGCCTCAGTAGGTTATATTGTCATTCACTTTTGCAACACGTTTTCTCCAGAGAATGACAAGTTCATTTCCATACTTCAAATTTTGTTTAGTATACCGATGATTGCCGGAGAACTTGGCTTTGGCATATGGCTCTTATTGAAAGGCGGAAAAACCTCGCAAAATGGACGATAATTTCCTAACAATTCTCTTTATAAATGCGCTTCTTAATTCTACTTAACGACTCTGGAGTAATCCCAAGATAGCTCGCCAACTGATGTTGAGGGACACGATTGACTAAATGAGGTCGTTTCCGTAATAGTGACTTGTAGCGTTCTTCAGGTGTAGAGGCGATAAATGAAGCCAATTCATCTTGCATGTCACCTAGTTTTTCCTCAATCATCTTGCGGGTCATTGTTTCCAATTGTGTATATTTGTTATACATGTCCTGTTCGGCAGCAAGATCACCAACGACCAATATGCAGTCTTCTATACAAACTAAAGAATACGACGATGCCTTATCTTGTTTATGATAATTAAAATTCGCAATCGCCTGTTCTTCTGTGTAAAAATTAGATGTGACTTCCCTCCCAGTTTCATCTATTGAATACTGCCGAACGCATCCCTGTAATACGAAGTAACATTTCATAGGAATATCCCCTTGTCTAAGGAGCATTGTTCCTTTTTTATATTCTTCAATCAGTATGTCTTTAACAATTTGCTGTTGCTCTTTTTCGTTAAACGTTGTAAATTTACTTAAATACTTCAATAATATTTTTTCCATATAACTTCCCTTTCACCGATTGATTCAATCGAAATAATGAATTTTTGAAAGCGCATTAATTTCCAGCAAAAAGTAAGTTACAATAGAACAAAGAATTCGCAATTGATAGTTATGAATTTGAAAAAGCTATAGGGGTATAAAAACATGAACAATAAACTTAAAGAACTCAGCAAACAAAAAAAGCCGTTATTTGTCACTGTATATGACCAGTTGTATACATTAATCATGGATGGAACATTTCCTCCAAACAGCAAACTTCCAACAGAACCCGAATTAGCAAAAATATTTGGTGTAAGCAGAATGACATTACGACATGCTTTAGCACTGTTGCAAGAAGATGGATTGGTGAAAAATATCCATGGAAAAGGAAATTTCATTACATACTTTCATCATAATGAAAGTATGGATGGCTTGGAAAAGTTAGGGAACCCTTTATATAAATGCTATACAGAAAAAATAGATGATATCGAACTTATTTTTCGAATTGATTTAGTCACAGACTATGCGATGCAAGTATTAAATCAAGAAATGACTGCAGTGGTTGCATTGGAACGCTGGTATAAAAGTAACGATAAAATCGTAGCCTTTGCTTTTACGATGATGCCAATCGAAGCGGTTTCGAAGTTAAACCTTGACTTACAAAACGAGAACCAATTATTAGAACTGTTGGAGGAGAAAATATATGAACTCGCTAATTCCTCTACCATTGAAATTAAGCGGTCTACTTCTGTCAATACACCGTCGTCATTAAAATATCAGCTGTTCCACGGTGAGGAATGTGATTTAATTTTAGAAAGTGTCTATATTAGCGATAAGTATCCTGTTGTTTATAACAAATATTATATACCGAAAGAGTTTAGTCAGATTAAGATTAAAACATCGAAGTAATGAGAGAAACCCCTTTTTTAGGAGGGCGAGAGGATCTGGCCGTACATAGAAGCGGTCAGGGCCTCTTTTCTGCCACATGTAATGTTTCAAACAAAAGGAGAAAGCAGATTGATCAAAACTTGCTCTACATACATAATCACAAATTTACTTTTTATAAAAAACAACTAATTTCCATGATGTTTATATAAATAAGACATCCTGTTAATTACATAAGGAAGCTAAAATTCTTATGATGTTGCTGACAACTCTTGGATACATTCTTCTCTAACTTTCCATAGACTATCCAAATCAAATTCTTGATTCAATTTATGTTTTTCTAGCCACATCGGTATGTAAGAACGGTGAAAATCATACATGTTTAATTTAATAAAATATTCCGATACCTTACTACGTTCTTTAATAATAAAATTCGGCAATAAGTAATTCGTCATATATACCCTCCATTTTTCTTTCTCAATATTCTTTTCTGTTAACATTTGCAAATCCCTTTTTTTAAAACGGTACAACTCTATTTCAGATTTATCCCGCTATTCGTGGGCAGTAAGACCCCCACCTCAAGATTTAGAGAGAAGCAAAGAAGATAGGTGGGGTCTTACTGCCCGTAAAAGCCCGATTGGTTCAACTAACCGTCAGTGAGGGATGAAGACCCCCCCACTGACGGAAGTTTCACTTTATAAAAATCCTTCTCAAACTCTCCTATTACATCAAAACAAGAAAACCCCTTTTGAAAAGATTATTCAAAAGAGGTTCCCTTATCAGATCACAACTTATCCCTCAAACCTCGGCTGCGCAAACTGCATTCTACACATTGACCAATGAAATGTTGTGTTTTGAATTTCATCCCAAATATCCCACAAGTTATTTACTAGGCGCAATTCAACATTACGTGTGAACTGTTCTTGAAATATATCAACTACTTCCCACTTGGCAATTGGAATTTGCACTGTTTCACTTACATAATAGCCAGCATTCTCGTCTTGCAGTGTGAATTGCTTTCTATCAAATTCATACAAGTATAATTTCGTATTTTTCATCGTTTCAAACCATTTGTTTTCAATAACGACAACATGCGAACATGACTTTGATGATAAATATGCTTGCATATCAACTTCAGATGTATTTGGACCGATATAATAGCAAACACGCGGGCAATTTCTCGGTGTTAAAAAATTAGGTAAGCACCGTTCCTCTATTGCCCATACGAGCCCTTTCATTGGATCTAAATCCGGTCGATTCGGTAATCGGGGCTGAAACACTTGAATATCACTCTCTTCACTGACATGAAATATCCGCACACATTTCCCTCCTTATCATATATGACTGCTTATTTTCTTAATTTAAATATAATGAAGTCCGCACAGTGTAAATCCTCTTCAAATTGCGGATACTTTTTTAGCATTTCTACAGAAGGCATCGGTTCGATAACATCTACTAAAGTAAACCCAACTCGGTGAATCGCTTTAAAATAGCTCGTCAATGTCCGATGATAAAATACAATCTTTTCATCAGAATCTATCGGAAACCTTTGATCATATACCCCTTCATAAAAATAACGCTGAACCTTCCAATATTGTTGATCGACTTGTTCACGCCCCATCCATCCACTATTTGGCGTGATAAAACAAGGGTGAAGAATGGAGAAAATAAATGTACCACCTTGCTTTAAGAGCCTGTACATCTCACCTAATGCTGCTTCATAATTTTCTAAGTCTTGAATAACCATATTTGAAACGATCATATCGTACTGTGCATCTGCTAGAAAATCGAGTTTCTCACAATTCCCTTGTTTATATTCGATTGCTTCATCGCTTTTCGTTCTTTGTTTAGCAATTTCAATCATCTTTTCCGCATAATCAACAGCTGTCACAGTGGCTCCTTGTTTGGCAAGGATTCTACTTAAATAACCCTCTCCGCATCCAGCATCTAAAAGTTTTTTTCCCTTCACATCTTCTATTAATGAAAAAAGTGCAGGATTTAACAATACCTCTCTATGAATACCGCCATGCTCATCATAGTTTGCTGTAAAATGTTCAGCATGTTTGTTCCAACGCTTAATTGCTTCATCAGTCGTCATTGTTCTTCTCATCGTACGCCCTCTTTTCTATATTGGTCGTAACGTTACGTTTCTTGTGCACACTCTTATTTTTTCATTTTTTCAAAAAAAGATATAGACTTATAATTCAGTTTTTTATATCATGTAGATAGTGTCATGTCTTTTTTAATACGAAATCAAGCCAGATATCCTGAATTGGATGTCTGGCTTTTTTAATTCCTATAATATTTTATAAACCTTTACTTACACTGTATTTTTGTTCCATTTTATTAAACAGTGGCATTCACACCCAAATCTTTCAATATGTGTTGGCCTCTATATATTTTAAATAGCCTTAATTACTAATTGTGATTGAGGTATATATAACAACTGAGCTGTTAAAGAAGATGTTATGTGTGAAAATGGATACATACCTTGATAAAGAAAGTCACTATATACAATTTCGTTAATCTGAACAGGTTTATATCGTTTTTTGAGAACTTGTTGAGAAATTTTATTTGTACAAGCAGCAACTATATCAAAATTTCGTTTTAGAGCTATTTCTTGCATTGCATGTGAAAGAAGATCAGTGACTACGCCGTTCCCCATCCAATCTGGGTGACAAGCTCCCATATCTAGGTAAACTAAATTTTCTTTATGTAGATGGGAGAATTCTATTGAGTTTACTTCTAATGTATCTAATAGTTGAAAAATAGAGCCCATTTGAGGACATATTTCGTTTGCTTTTTCTTTATCTATAAGTGGTTGATTGGCTTTTCTTACTAAGAGAACGCCTATCATTTGGAAATTTTCCATTGCTACAAATGACATAGATTGAGAAACGGCTTGACTTACCATTTCTTCACACATTTTATTAAAAGAAGCGAAAGGAATTTGCAAACCACTCACAAGGGGTTCACCATTTACGAAAGATTGTGCAATTAAGGTAGCTGCATCTTTAATATGTTGAGTTCCTAGTATTTCTATGTTCATCTATTATTCCTCTTTTCATAGACAATTAAATTAGGTATGTTTATAAAGATATTAGTGATATTTCTTAATGAAAAATGAACTAAACCTTGAATATTAAATCAATAATATATGAATTTATTAAACACAAGCATAGATATTATTCGTTACAATAAGAACATGTTTTTTAATAAATGCCACAATCTCATCTAAACATTCAACTGTTGTATATGGGGATATAGAGAAAAACTTAATAGTTGAAATTGGATAGCGTTCACTTCCATTTATAACGTTAACTACACAAGAACGAGTTGTATCGCCTAAAAAGATCTGATCTCGATTTTTTCCTAGGTGATTAAATATTTCAATATTTAATTTGTTTGTTTCCTCTATAGTTTCTTGCGTTGATTTTCCTGTTCTTTCTTCATTCCAATTCTCTTCACCATCGCCATGCATATAGAAACGAAATGTCGTAATTGGACCATACGTGTAATCATTCGTTACGGCTACTTGAGGTAAAGCTGTTCTTAATTTTTTTCTAAATAAAAGATTTACTCGAACATAATTTGCTAATAATTTTTGATATCCTTCCACGCCAAATGCTAGTAAATTCACGTACATTGGAATAGCATTTCCAGACCGTGAGCATTCTAATGTATAGCCTGTATGATAACTACCATATGATCTGTTACCAAGATAAGGGGTGTCATTTTGTTCTATATCCATAATGCGCAAATCATTATGATTTTTAACAATCCAAATACTTGTAGCATAAGGGGTTTGACCCAATTTATGAAAATCAAAACATACACTATCAGCAAGATACATGTATTGCATTTGTTCTTGTATTTGTTGCAAGGCATCTCTTACGAAAGGTTCAAACAATAGTGGATTCTGTTCAAAGTCATAATGATTAAAGAAACTATAGAAACCGCCCATTGCAGAATCAGCGTGAATGTAAATAGGGTTTAATTTGTATTGATCTTCTATTAATTCAGCAACCTCTTTAATTTTCTTTATATTATCAATCGCAAATGTATCTGTTGTACCCATAGTTGCTAGAATATAAAGAGGGATGCCTCCTTTGTCGATAACTTCTATGATCTTTTTCTCTAAATCTTCTATGTCTATAGAATTTGTATAAGGATCAGCTTTTACTTTAATTAAATTATTTGTACCAATTCCTGTTGCCTCCGCCGATTTCAATAAACTATAATGTGCATTCTCAGAAGCAAAGCAATATACATTTCGAGGAACACCTTGTTCTTTTGCTTGTGGAAAGCTTTTTGAAATAGCTAAGCGTAAACTTGAAAATACGCAGCCTTGTCCCCCCCATGTTGTATAACCACCACTATTATTTGGATCATAACCAATCAATTTCGAGAGCATAGACACAACTTTTACTTCTGCTTCTGCTGCTGCAGGACCATATACATCCCAAACGCCATTACCATTTAATAGTGTCATGGTCAATGTACCTAGTAATGATGGAATGCTCGGAAGAGGTACAGCATTAGATAAATAATATTTATTCGGATAAGGGTGTCCGTTCATAAATTGGTTTAGCTCTTCAATAACATTAGGGATACCAATACCCGTTTCTGGTATATGACTGCTACAAATTAATTCATTGTAATATTCTACTGATTTTTCCTCAATATTTCCTAAGGTTGCTCGATTTTCATTTTTTAAATGACCAAGATTGCTAACTATTCTTTTTATCGATTCCAAAAATAGCTCTTGTGTTTTTGGATTACCATCAGCACTTGGGAATAATTCTAAAATATCTTTCATATGTGTTCATCTCCTTATAGATATCTATTTTCAATTTCTTTATATGAAAATACTTAAATTACTTACAGGAGAATAAAAAACTTAACAAAGTTAATAAATTAACAAACACCGACTGTTTAACTCTGTTTCCCCTACCCTTTTTCCAATTTTTACGATAAAATCCCATAAAAATGTAATTACATAGAAAATTATATTTCCCTTGGAAATTAAAGTAAAGGTATATATTTGTATATTATGTAAGAATATGTATTTTTGAAATTGATAAATAATTAACAATAAATTCTAAATTAACAAACATATATGTTTTTTTATGTTAATAAATTTGGAGATAGCTCCCTTTGTTGGTTGTTAATCATGGAGCGGGAGTTCATTTTATAAAGGATTATCGTGAAGTGATATAGGCACCTATTCATATATTTTTTACTATATGGGGACCCCCTAACATAAAAAACGTTATCTTTCCTAGTCATATCTAGAAAAGATAACGTTTCTAAAGTAGTGCTATTATTTTAAACTACGAGAGAGCTCTGTAAATATAACCCCTAGAGCGTAGGCTCCTGCATCTGGATAACCTAAGCTTCTTTCACCAACTGTTCCAGCGCGGCCCATTCGAGCAACGATTTCTTTCGTATATTCCGCTCCTTTAACGGCAGCCGCTGCCCCTTTTTCAAAAGCAGTCTTAACGTCCACGCCAGTTATCGCACTTTCTGACCAAGAATTTACACAAGGCGCAAGTGCATCCACAAGCGTTTTATCACCTATTTCTGCCCCTCTTCCGAAAGATCGCTCTCCAATAGACTGAATACCGATAAGTGAAGCTTGCAACATGTCAGCAAAATCTTTAACTGTTAATTCCTCTTTGTTTTCTACAGCCTTAGCTGCAGCTCGGAAAGCTCCGCCCCAAATTGGACCAGATGCTCCGCCGCAATGTTCCATAATAACCATAGAACATGCATCTAGGAATTTCCCTATATGTAAACGTTCTTGATTCAAAATCGAACTCCATTCTCGTTTTAATTGCTTGAATCCTTTCGCGACGCTCATTCCGAAATCGCCATCACCTGCATGGGTATCCAATTCACAGAAAGGCACTTCATTCTTGATAATGACTTCGCTCATTTTATCTACAAGATAAACCATGTTATCTAATGTGATGACCTCATTCTTGATGATCGCATGTTCTTCCGCTGTTTCCGTCTCAAAGAAAACTGGTTTCTCTTCCTCTTTCTCCTCAACAGCAACGTATTCTACACTCTCAACTGGCCCGTCTACCTTAAATGCAGGTGTATTACATTCTTTCGATAGCAACGTTTTCAGCTCATCATCCAGCTTCATTACTGTTAGAGAAATTCCGGCCATATCAATACTAGTCATGTAATTACCGACAAACGTTCTATTTATCCGTATATTTCTGCCGCTTAACTCCCTAGTAATCGCATTGTTAAATAAATAAAGTTCTTGAAGCGGTGTACCACCAAATCCGTTTACTAAAACAGCAATTTCAGCACCCTCATTACCATCTAACTGTAAATCCTTCACAAGGTCATTTGTCATGCGTAAAGCCAACTCGTCTGCAGTCGCCATTTTTTCCCGTTTTCTGCCCGGCTCTCCATGAATACCAACGCCATATTCCATCTCATCTTCACCCAATTTGAAAGTAGGTGATCCACTAGCAGGAACTGTACAGGATGTTAGCGCTAGGCCAATTGTGCGAACATTTGCCGCTGCTTTTTCCGCCACAGCTTTAACCTGCAGCAAGTCCATACCTTCTTCTGCGGCTGCACCGGCTATTTTATGTACGAATACAACCCCTGCAACACCGCGGCGTCCTACTGTATACAGACTATCTTCTACGGCAATATCATCATCTACGCGGACATATTCTACTTGAATGCCATCCTCAGTAGCTAAGTGAGCTCCATTTTTAAAGTTCATGATATCTCCACTGTAATTCTTAATAATGAGCAGCGTACCTTTTTTGCTAGCTGTTGCCTTAATCGCTTGATATACCTGTATTTGTGAAGGTGAAGCAAACACATCCCCGCAGACTGCAGCATCCAGCATCCCTTTCCCAACTAAACACGCATGTGCCGGTTCATGTCCACTACCGCCACCGCTAATTAACGTTACTTTATTTTCGTCCATTTCTTTTTTCTTCATTACCTTATACTTTTTCAACAATTCCAGCTCCGGATGAGCCATAACCATTCCATTGCACATCTCCATAACGAGAGTTTCAGGTTTATTTATAATTTTTTTCACTTATTACTCCTCCTCTATACATTTTGCTATTTTCTTAAATTGTTTATCTTATTCGTATACACACTTTCATAGATTTCTTTATTCATAGAGTATTGCTGCCACGGTACATTCCCTTCTGAATTATGATATATTTGAAAGCGTATTATTACTAACTATATTAAAATGAAAGCGTTTTACAATAAACGGACAGAATTTACGATTTGTCTAAAGACATCCCTATTTATTTATAGATAGGATGTTAATTATTAGAAAAGAATAAAGTTGTAGAAAGGATTCAAATGACCTCTTCTATTATTTCCAAAAAAATTATAGCCAACTCGCTAAAACAATTAATGGAAACAGAACCTTTTCATAAAATATCTGTGAGTGATATTATGGTAATTTGTCAGATGCGCAGGCAAACTTTTTATTATCACTTTAAAGATAAATTTGAACTGTTAGGTTGGATTTATAAAGAAGAAACGAAGGAAAATATTATAGACTTTCTTGATTATGAAAAATGGGAAAATATTTTCGACTTATTATTTGATTACTTTCACCAAAATCAACACTTCTACCAAAATGCATTTAAAGTAATCGAGCAAAACTCATTTAATTACTATCTATTTGAACATACGAAAAACTTATACATCAAAATTATCGATGAGCTATTAGTTGGCTGTAATTTAGCTATTTCTGAAGTGAAAAAAGATACACTGGCCTCTTTTTATAGTCATGGATTTGTTGGGACGATAAAAGACTGGATTGAAAACCACTGCGCTGTAGATCCATCTATCATGTCTTCTATGATGAAAAATATGATAAACAATCAATTAGTACTTTTACTCCAGCAATCAGCAAACAAATGATAAGGTGGAAAAACAATGAAAAAAATCATGAATGATGTTCAAAATATTGTTCAGGATATGTTACATGGTTTTTATTTTGAACATAACGATAAAATATGTTACAACGCAAAACATAACATTATTTATCAGAAAGATCTTTCCGAAATTGGACAAAACGTTGTAATCATAAGCGGCGGCGGCAGCGGGCATGAACCAGCTGATATTGGTTATGTAGGTGAAGGAATGCTTTCAGTAGCAGTCAATGGAGAAATCTTCACTCCTCCTACACCAGAACAAATATTAGCAGCAATCCGCTCTGTTCCTAAGGATAAGAGTGTCCTCTTAATCATTAAAAACTTTAAAGCTGACGTAGAAAACTTCTTAACTGCTGAAGCTTTGGCAAAAGAGGAAGGAAGACTTGTTGATCATGTAATTGTAAATGACGATGTTTCCATTGAAGATGATGCTTCTTTTAATAAAAGAAGGCGAGGAGTAGCTGGAACGATTTTTGTTCATAAAATACTCGGAGCAGCAGCTCTTGAAAACTATTCATTACAACAATTAACAGACGTTGGTCACTCTGTTATTCATAATCTGCATACATTAGGAGTCGCCCTCTCTCCAGCAACCAATCCTATCCAAGGCAAAGTTTCTTTTACCTTGCAAGACAATGAAGTTTTTTATGGAGTCGGCATCCACGGAGAAAAAGGATACCGTAAAGAGGCATTATTTTCTTCTGAAAAATTGGCAATCGAGCTTATGAACAAACTCAAAAGCATTTACCGCTGGAAACAAGGAGACAGGTTTGCCATTCTAATTAATGGCTTAGGTGCTACCCCATTAATGGAACAGTATATCTTCGCCAATGACATTCGTCGTTTATGTGAACTTGAAAGATTAGATATTCGATTTGTCAAAGTCGGAACCCATCTAACATCTTTAGACATGCAAGGCACGTCATTAAGTTTACTGAAAATAGAGGACCCCCTTTGGGAAAAGTGGCTAAAGACAAATGTTGAAGTGGCTAACTGGTAGCTAATAGCCTCAGGTGTGAATGTATGAACACACTTGAGGCTTTGTGTGTTTCGTAAACATATTGATTACTTCAACAAATTAAATAGCAGCCGTCTTTCTTTAAATCCTATCTAACTCAAATCTTAATAACGCCATATACTTGTAGTAACCATGCAGAATATTTCCTAGAACTCTACTCTAACGGTTCTTTTTAAATTTACAGAATTTTATGACTTAACTCAATTATCACCTTTTTCTTGATTTTTATAAACCCTATCCTCTAGTATAAATATATAAATCTAATTATTCCTATTTTTTCAAATGAATGATAGATAATTAGATTTATGTAATAAAGGTTATAAAAAATCAGGAGGGGTATGTGTGTTTTCAAAATGGAAAAAAGGATTCATAACTACTTTATTTGCGCTAACAACATTTTCGACAGTAGCATCTGCTGAAGAAATGCCTGCAGATCAACAAAAATGGCAGAGTTGGGTTCGCGAACATGCAGTTAAATTACAAGAACCAACTGCTAGCTCGAATGAAGATTTATCATTTTTGAAACAAATCTTACAGGGCAAACGGATTGTTTCACTAGGTGAGTCTACTCATGGTTCAACAGAAATGAATCAATCAAAGGTTCGTATCATTAAGTATTTGCATGAAGAAATGGGTTATGATGTGATTGCATTTGAATCAAACTTTGCGGAAGCGAATGCTGTGTATCAAAATATAGATGATTTAACAGCTGAACAAGCCATGAAGAAAGCTATTTATAACCCGTGGTTTACAGAAGATGTGGAAGAATTATTTCAATACATAAAAGAACAAAAAGAAAAAGGAACACCTCTTATTTTAACAGGATTTGATATACAAATACCTTGGAATGTCAATACTGCTACATTTGCAACATATGCAAATGAATGGATTGGGAAATTGGATCCTGAAGTAGGTAAATTACTTGTAGAAGCAGAAAAAGAAATCGTAAAATACCGTTCTGTCTCTTCTTATAAGGAATTTCAAGCAATGCAGGCACCCCTTTTAGACAAATATGAAAACATAAAAGAGTTTATCCAACAACATAAAAATGAATTGCAACAAGTAGCACCTAAAACATCCTATGATGTAAATCTTCTAGAAAAATCAATCAAGATTCGAATCGATGCGCTTAAAACATATATGCCAAGCGATGTGAAAGAGCAGAAGAAAATTCCACGTGAAAAATATCCAGATGATTACTCATTTTACACTCGAGATCAACGGATGGCACAGAATTTAGCATGGTTAAGCGAGATGCAATTTAAGAATAAAAAAATAATTGTGTGGGGACACAATTATCATATTAGAAAACAAAATTCTAAAATGATTCAAGCCGCAACCGAACGCCCATTCCCAAATATGATGGATATGATACCACAGTATTTGAAAAATCAAATGTACACAGTCGGTTTATATGCATATAGTGGTAGTAGTTTAGATACGGATAATAAGACGCCTTATTCTGTAATAGAAAAACATCAAACAAATAGTGTCGAAGAAATTTTGAAGGCTGCACAACATCCGCAAGTATTTGTAAATTTAAAAGGTGAGGAAAATCGTCCTGAAACCTCTTGGATGTATATGCCTATTATCGGACAGTATTGGGGATGTCTAGATGAAGTCATGATTCCTAACCAACAATATGATGGGATTCTATGGCTAGAGCATATTAGCCCTTCACGAATTAAGTAAAACAAAAAGCGCGCCAATGCAATAAATGGTGCGCTTTTTGTTTTATAGTTCCTTAAGAAATATATTATTCTTTAATTTTATGAAACGATTAGGTTATACGTATTCTGCTGAATGTGAACAAGGAAAGACACTTTATATAGGTGCCTAAGAGTCTCATGTATCATACAAACTAGTTAGAACTATTCCTTTTCTCTTCACCTCAAAAAATAATTATAAAAAGGATTTGATTTATTCCTTCGTAGGATGAACATCCCTCAATGACTTTTGTATTCATTTCATTTATTTTTTGGAAAATAGCTGCTCGAACAATAAATTTGGAACTGTTTTTTTGATCAACAATTCGGAAAGTTCAGCATTGACATCATGCAAGGTTACATAAGCAAAAAAATCTTCTGTTGTATCCAACAATGAAAATATATTTTTAAGTCTATTCATCACGTTGATTCCTATTAATATTAGATGTTCTTCAAAAAAGGATTTACGAAATGCTATCTTTCTTTGAACATCAAGTATTGGATGCTCCGTATTTATACAATAGTATGCGTTTGTGATTTCTTCTAATTGCGGAGTGATTAATTCACTGAAAAAGGTAAACGGAAATGCTGAATCATGGTACCGAACTCCATATAAGTTATTAAGCTCTTCTTCTGATTCATCAGGATACCACTTATCAATTATCTTTCGGTATTCCGGTTCTGTATTTATTGATATACCAAAATAGCCGCCCTCAGTATCAACGTACAATGCGAGTACAAATACATCTTTATTATTTTCGGAACGAGAAAATTTTTCTATGACATTAGAACATGCTTCAAAAAATAAATCTTCAACATACTTAAAATCCGCTAAAAATATATCCTTTTCATTTGATATATCTTCAAAATATTCAATGGTTTTTTCAGGAGTATAAACAATAAAACCCTTTTGAGTTGACTTCCAATCTCCATTAATTACTTGCTTAAGAAATGCGTTATAATCCATGGCTTTACCCCTTTTTTCATCTTTATGTATTATTTAAATATAATAACAATAAGAAAATATATAAGACGTTTCTATTCCTATCAATGAGTATGAATAAATCCGCTCTATAGTAACTGCTACCTTTCCTAAAGATTTTTTATCCGACCATGTAGTAAACCCTGCAAATAAAGAAGCAGTAACAGTCCATGCCCATCAAGTTAAGATCTCATAATGCCCCCAGAACGAAATTTTGTGCTAACTTGTAACCAAAAAGCTCATTTTATCGTATGGGGGTGGAATGAGCATGGGGTCGTTTCGTTCATTATGACTAACGGACGGGAAGAAAGTGATTCTTTTTAATCTGAGTAGAAATGATAATTACATGAGTAATATGTCCCCCACTATTTCGATTTCGACCGAAAAAAGCGATTTAAAAAAATTCCAAATCGCCTTTTTTAATATTATTACTTTTTAGGTTTCCTATCTAAAATAAAGCGTAGTTCATTGATTTCATCATCAGATAGGGTATCTTCCTGAATGAATTGGGCAAGCATGGATTTCAGGGTACCTCCATAGATACGCTTAATAAATGATTTGGTCTCGGCACGCTGGAACTCTTCCTGTGTATAGAGCGGGTAAAAGGTGTAAACTCTTAGATTTTTATTGACACCTACTACATCTTTTTGAACTAACCGATCGAGAAGAGTACGTATGGTTTTCGGTTTCCAATCAGTACTCTCCTGTAAGGAAAGTATGATGTCATTCGCTGTTTGAGGAGCTTTATCCCAAAGCACGTTCATGATTTCCCATTCTGATTCTGATATACTAGGGATGTTTTTCTCCATATTTATCCCCTCCATTTTCTTTAATAGATTCCTAAATCCTTTAAAATTGATAAAGTAATTTCTATAGCCTTGCTTCCAGATACATCATCTTCATTTTGTATATTGGTAGCAAAGAAATAAGTATTGTTCTTCGTCTCTACATACCCGATAAACCAACCATTGATGTTTTTTCCATTCACTGTTCCTGTACCCGTTTTTCCTGATAGGCGAGCTTCTTCATTCTTTTCTAAGAATAGTGCTTCTTTCACAGCTTGGATATTCACTTCCTTATATCCCAATTGATTATAATAAAAGGCTTGCAGCAGTTGCACTTGCTCGACTGGAGAAATTTTTAATGAGGATTCGTGCCAGAATTCACCTACCCCCCCAGATACATTGGAGTTTCCATAGTTTATATCTTGTAGATTAGATTGTATTGTTTCAATTCCTGTTCTACGATCTAGTTCTTGGAAATACCAGTTTACAGATTTTTGTAAAGCAGATGAGACATCCTGATCCATATTCCAAGCGTCATAGGGTTGCTCCGTCCCATCCCATGAAAGGGTGGATTCTTCGGGTGATATCACATTTGATTCTAGTGCAAATAAGGCACTATAGATTTTGTATGTGGAATCAGGTGATACCCGCAACGCACTTTTCTCTTCATTATAAATGCGATATTGTTTTGCACTCTGATCATATAAAACAAAACTTCCTTCATACCCTTTAAAGAATTGATGTAAATCCTCATAAACTGTTCCGTCATTATTAAAATAGTATCGGTCGTTCTCCGTCGCAAATGCAGAAATGACAGGTAATTGGACTGTCAAAATGATACTGGCCAACACATAAATAAAGACGCTTTTTCTTATTGATTTCTTTGCTCCAGGCTTATAGGCAGCAATTTGTTCAATTCGTTTTTTGATTTGACTCTTCGAACCGTTTATTTGTGTTACTAACTGTAGCTTACTTGACCGTTTCGAAAGATCTAAAAAATTAATGATTGTATTTCCATATTCACTAAATGAATTATCATCTAGTAAATGTAAAACAGATGTATCACATGCGATTTCCCGATCTAATCTCATTTCTCTAAAAGCAAGCCAGACAAGGGGATTAAACCAATAAACGATTTGATAGAACAATATCACGTAATTTGTCAGCAGATCCTTATTTTTATAGTGATTCAGTTCATGAAGAAAGATATACTCGTAATGTTTCAAGTTGAGCCAGTTTTCATGCTGAGAAGGTAAGACGATATATGTTTGAAAAAGTCCGAATATCATTGGAGATTGGACTTTTTTCGAAATAACAATCTTTATTGATTTTTTAATCTGTAGTCTTTTCTTGCATTCTTCGAAAAGCACGAGAACTTCTTGATTGGAAAACGTAGAAGAATAATTCTTTATCCTTCTAAGTGTAATCCATCCACGAACTATAGTAAAAGTATACAATAGCACCCCTGACATCCATAATCCCATCACTCCCATATTAAGTAAGGACAGATCCGGCCGATTGACAGATACAGAAAAGTCTTGTATCAGGTGTAGACCCTGCATCATATTAGTTCCAGTTATTTCTGTATTAGGGCTGAGCGCATTAGTCTGATATGTATTCCCACCGCTAAAGAGAGAACTAAAATTATATAAATGAGTAGGTATGAATGGAAGTGCTAAAGCGATAAAAAGAAACATCCACAAATGATAGTGCCATTTTGCTGTTAGTTGTCTTCCAAACCATTTTCGTGTAAGTAGAATAACAACAACGGAAAATGAAGACACCAATAGGCCAATTATAAAATGAGTTAAAAACATGTCTCTCAACACCAACTCTCTTGGATTTTTTAATTTTTAAAAACAGGTATATAGCATATTTATAGTAGCTTGATGATGAAAAATAAAGAGTTGACTTTACTTGATTACATCTGTAATATTGTACTACAGATGTAATCAGACTACAAATGTAATCTTTTGAAACTCCTTGAATAAGGTTGTTCTTTCAATTCGTACATAAGAGTCTAATCAAATAATTAGGAGGTTTTACATGTAATAGTAAAAACCGGTGTTCAAATTGTATACATTGTATCTAATTTAACATTTGTTTTAAGTATTAAAAGTGTGAAAGGAATGATCATTTTGAAAAGTACAAGGATGCTAAAAATAGGGATGTGTGTTGGCATACTAAGTTTAAGTCTTGCAAGTGTAAAACTCTTTACAGGTGAACCATTGCAAGTGGAAGCAAAAGAAAAAACAAAGCAAACCAAACATACAAATCATGCGACTCATCAGGAGTTCGCTCAACTTGAGAAAAAGTTCGACGCTCGACTAGGTGTCTATGCTATTGATACCGGTACAAATCGAACAGTTTCTTATAAACAAAATGAACGGTTTGCTTTCGCATCAACATATAAGGCTTTAGCTGCAGGAGCAGTGCTACTGCAAAATCCAATTGACAAATTAAACGAAGTTATCACTTATACAAAAGATGATTTAGTTGAATATTCACCCATTACAGAGAAATATGTAGATACCGGTATGACACTTGGAGAGATTGCAGAAGCTGCCGTTCGTTACAGTGATAATACCGCAGGGAACTTTTTATTTAAGGAACTAGACGGGCCTAAAGGATTTGAAAAAGCGCTCAAACAGATTGGTGATGGAGTTACCCAGGCAGATCGCTTTGAGACAGATTTAAACGAAGCTATTCCTGGTGACATCCGTGATACAAGTACAGCTAAAGCACTTGCTACCGATCTTAAGGCTTTCACAGTTGGAAATGTACTCCCAGCTGACAAACGTAAAATTCTTACAGATTGGATGCGTAGAAACGCTACAGGAGACAAACTTATCCGCGCTGGATTACCAAAAGACTGGGAAGTCGCTGATAAATCAGGAGCCGGAAGCTACGGAACACGAAATGATATTGCAATCGTTTGGCCA
>Ga0102589_1002510_pt1 | contig 21081 bp, 21 predicted proteins | sample AraplaMF_Col_mLB_FD_76858 | JGI IMG/M metagenome (GOLD analysis project Ga0102589, IMG submission 76858) | Arabidopsis root microbial communities from the University of North Carolina, USA - plate scrape MF_Col_mLB | ecosystem: Host-associated > Plants > Roots > Endosphere | place: USA... | reverse complement strand
ATGTGTATTCTGTTGTTGATAAAGCAATTGAGGTTGTACAACAATCGGGAGTTCGTTATGAAGTAGGGGCAATGGAAACAACGCTGGAAGGAGAATTAGATGTACTTCTTGATGTCATTAAACGTGCACAACAAGCGTGTGTGGATGCTGGAGCAGAAGAAGTAATTACTTCTATTAAAATCCACTATCGTCCAAGCACTGGTGTAACGATAGATGAAAAAGTTTGGAAGTACCGTGATGAATATGCAAAACCAGAAGCAATCTAAAATAATTACAACAATTTGGCTTATCCTTCTCATTGCGATATGGGAAGGATCTGTTTCATTATTTAAAATTGAACCTTGGATTTTACCGAAGCCTTCTGCCATTGTTCAAGAGTTAATAGGAATGAAAGATTTACTATTACCGAATACGATGCAAACGTTGCAAGAGGTTATAATTGGACTGTTCTTTGCTATTTTAATTGGGACAAGTATTGCAATTATTATGGACGTTATTCCTTTATTTCGTATTTTAATAAATCCATTGCTTGTTATTTCTCAAACGATTCCAATCGTTGTACTTGCACCGTTATTTATTATTTGGTTTGGGTATGGAATGTTACCGAAAGTAATGGTAGTCATACTCGTTTGTTTCTTCCCGATTGCGCTTAGCATTTTAGAAGGTTTTCAAACAGTAGATAAAAATATGTTGAAGTTGTTGCAAACCATGAAGGCAACGAAATGGCAAATTTACCAGAAAGTAAAGTTTCCAGCAGTACTTCCATACTTTTTCTCAGGTTTAAAAATTGCAGTTACATATAGCGTAATGGGAGCGATTATTGGAGAATGGCTCGGTGCCAGTGAAGGATTAGGAGTTATGCTTACGAGGGCTACGAAATCCTTTTTAACAGCCCGAGTATTTGGTGTTGCAGCAATTATTGTTATGGTGACATTATGCCTGTATTTTATCGTAGAGTTTATGGCAAGAATAACAGCACCATGGATATATAGAAAGGACGGCAGAAAATGAAAAAAGGTTTAAAAGTTATGTTGGCTGCCTTATTAGCAGTAGGTGTGGTTGGGTGTAACCCAGCGAAGAAAGAAGAAAGTGCGAGTAAATATCAAAAAGTAAAAGTAGTATTAGATTGGTTTCCGAATACGAATCATACTGGCTTATATGTAGCGCAAGCGAAAGATTATTATAAAAAGCAAGGCTTAGATGTGGAAATTATTCAGCCTGGTGATAATGTGACAGCGGAGCAAATGATAGCTTCAGGAAAAGCTGACTTCGCAATAAGCGCACAAGAAAATGTAACGTTGGCTCGTGTGGAAGGGATTCCCGTTGTATCTGTCGGAGCGATTATTCAGCATAACACTTCAGCTTTTGCATCGCTTAAGAAAGATAACATGACTTCACCGAAAGATTTTGAAGGCAAACGCTACGGAGGCTGGGGAGGACCAGCAGAAGAAGCTACATTAAAGACAATTATGGAGAAACATCAAGTTGATTTTAATAAAGTTGAAAAAATCATCTTAGGACAAACCGATTTCTTTAAATCAATCGGCCGTGATGCAGACTTTGAATGGATTTATTACGGATGGGATGGAATTGAAGCGAAGCGCCAAGGAAAAGAGTTAAATACGATTATGGTGAAAGATTTAGACCCAGCGCTTGATTTCTATAGTCCTGTTATGATTACGAGTGAAAAACATACGAAACAAGATAAAGACTTTGTGAAAAAGTTTATGAGTGCAACGACAGATGGTTATAATTTTGCAATTAAAGAACCGAAAGAAGCTGCTGATATTTTAATTAAAGCTGTTCCAGACGTGAATAAAGACTTAGTACAAGAAAGTCAAAAGTGGTTAAGTACGAAGTATCAAGATGATGCAAAAGCATGGGGAGTACAGAAGGAAGAAGTTTGGACGAATTACATGAATTTCTTATATGATAACAAAGTTATTAAGAAGAAAATTGATGTAAAAGATGCCTTTACAAATGAGTTCCTTCCTAGCGAAAAATGAGTGGATTACAAATAAAAGATATTGTGAAATCTTTCGATGGAAAGAATGTATTAGCAAATATTAGTGCTTCTATACAAGAGGGAGAGTTTGTTTCTTTTGTAGGACCGAGTGGTTGCGGGAAAAGCACATTATTAAATATGATTGCAAATGTTGAAAATCCAACAAGCGGGAATGTAACCTATAAGGATACGCACGTACGAGAGCAAGATGTCGTAAGCTATATGCCACAACAAGATTTATTACTACCGTGGCGATCGGCATTGCAAAATATAGTGCTGCCATTGGAAATCGAAGGTAAACCGAAAAAACAAAGGCTGACAGAGGGAATGGAAGCATTAAAGCAGTTTGAACTAGATGAATATGCAGACCATTATCCAGATGAATTGTCAGGTGGTATGCGTCAAAGGATTAGTTTTCTGCGCACATATTTATGTGAAAAGCCAATTATGCTACTTGATGAACCTTTTGGTAAATTAGACGCTTTTACAAAAATGGAAGTACATAGCTGGCTTTTAAACTCTTGGCACCAAGAGAAGCAAACAATCGTTATGGTTACACATGACTTGGATGAGGCTATCTTACTTTCGGATCGCGTATTTATTTTATCTCAAAGGCCAGCATCAATAGTTGGCGAGGTACAAGTGAAATTACCTAGGCCGAGAACGATGGATATGTTAACATCACTTGAGTTAAAGCAGGATAAGGAAGAAATTTTGAGAGTATTAGCTCCTTATATGAAAAAATAGAAAAAGCCTTTTAACAGTTTTTGGTATAATCGCTGTTAAGAGGCTTTTTTGTATAGGGGGAGAAAGATGAAATCTATAGAGCAAATAGTTGATTCGTTAACAGCTGATAATCTTGAAGAAGGAAAGTCCTTATTAAAAAATCATATGTTATTAATGAAGTATGGTATGGGATATCACGAATTAAAAGAAGAAGAAATGACAGAAATTTTAAAGTGGGTTCAAGGCCGAAATCAATTGAGAGAAGAAGTTCCGGAATTATGTGATTTACATTTAATTAAAAAGTTTCAATCGCTATTAGATGAATTTATTCATTCTATAATTTCAAATGGTTATGTAGAAGACGCGGTAGAAATTTTAGAGAGTGTATTAAAAAGTATGGGAGCAGTCGCTCATATTGTAAAAATTATGTTTGTTGGCAAAAGAAAAGTTAATAGAAATTCTTTAGAAATGGTAGAAGAGTTAAAACGAGAGTGCTACAACTTAATGGAACAGCGTGCAGCTGTCGGGTTACATGCTCAAATCTTTCACGTTTTAGGATTTGTTCATTCGATTCAGTTTGATTTAGAAGAAAGGTCACAGGAACATGGGCGAAGTGTAATAGGATTTTTAACAGATTTTAAAACGAATGAATTGAAGTCTGTGCAACAATTCCAAACTGAAGATCATATCCCAGAAGTGAAAAATATAGTGAGTAAAGAGTATGGGATAGAATTACAAAGAAGAATTTATATGTGGAAATCGTTAACAATTATCTTTACAAGTCCATATGCATTAGAAAAGATGTATAAAGAAATTTATGCAGAAAACGATAAAATGGAGAAGGAACAAAAGAAAAAATAGAGAATAGAATATAAAAGAGTAGTTTATACTCTTAATATAACAAATGTTAAAGGAGTGAAAGGATAAAATGACTTTATCAACTGTTCTTCAAATGGTTTTAGCTTGATACGGGAGAAGTCTGCCCATTTTTAATGATTAAGCTAAATTGAAGACAGCAGGTAAAGAACCTTAATCCTTTTTTACGATAATATGTAATGGGTAAGGTGTATTCACCTTACCCATTTTTTGTATGTACAATTAAATAAGGATTTATACTGTTGCGCTCTCTATTTAGCTTATGAACTATAAGTAAAGGAGAGAAAAAATGAGTATATTAACAGTAGAAAATTTAAGTCATTCGTATGGTGAGAAAACCATTTTATATAATGCGTGTTTTCGACTATTAAAGGGCGAGCATGTTGGATTAGTAGGGGGAAATGGAATTGGAAAATCAACATTGTTAAAGATTTTAACAGGAGAGCTTATACATGATGATGGGAACATTGAATGGTTTCCACATGTGAAGGTAGGTTTTTTACAGCAGCATATGGATTTACAAGAGGGAATCACAATTGAAGGATATCTACAAAGTGCATTTTCGGATTTGTATGAGATTGAACGCAAAATGTTAAAAATTGCAGAAGAAATGGTTGGAGCAGAAGAAATAGAAAAACTGTTAGTAAGATATGGAGAATTACAAACTATATTGGAAAGCTCTAATTTCTATCACATTCATACAGAAATTGAAGAAATAGCAGTCGGTTTAGGGTTATTTGAAATAGGGCTTAAAAAGGACGTTTCAAAGTTAAGTGGAGGACAGCGAACAAAGTTATTACTTGGGAAGCTCCTTTTAGAAAAAGCTGATGTTTTATTGCTAGATGAGCCAACAAATTATTTAGATACAGCTCATATAGAATGGTTGCAATCGTATTTGAGACTGTATGAAAAAGCTTATGTGATCATTTCGCATGATGAACTATTTTTGAACAGTATTACAAATATTATTTATCATCTAGAAGGAGGGAAAGTAAAGCGATACGTAGGAAATTATGAAAAGTTTGTACAAAGTTATCAAGTGCAAAAGAAACAATTACAATCGGCGTATGTGAAACAACAAAAAGAAATTTCTCAGTTAGAAACATTTATTCAAAAAAATAAAATTCGAAAAGCGAAACAGGCTAAAAGTCGAGAGAAAGTATTGGAGAAAATGCAAAGGGTTGAAAAGGTTACTCATGTAACTCGACCCCGTTTTGATTTCAATGTTTATGAGGAGCCAGTAAGTCGTATATTGCAAGCTGAGCAACTAAGGATAGGTTATAGTGATCCGTTATGTCCAGAGTTGAATTTACAAGTAAAAAAAGGCGAAAAGATAGCGGTTATTGGTCATAATGGAATTGGAAAAACGACGATGTTAAAAACGTTATTAGGTCAAATAAAGCCGCTAAGTGGTTCAATTTCTGTTGGCGATCGAGTAAATCCTGCCTATTTTGCACAGGAAGAGTTTGCTTCAGAAACAACACCATTAGAGAAAGTTTGGGCAGAACGACCAGATATGACAAGGAAAGAAGTACGCCAAGCATTAGCAAAGTGTGGATTGAAAGAAGAACACGTATTAAAACCTATCCGTTTATTAAGCGGTGGGGAACAAACGAAAGTACGTTTATGCGAACTTATCGTAATGAGAAGCAATGTTTTAATTTTAGATGAACCAACTAATCATTTAGATATAGAAACAAAGAAGGCATTGCAGGAAGCGTTACAACAATATACAGGAACAGTTTTACTTGTCTCACATGAGCCTTCTTTCTATGAAGCATGGATAACAAAAGTATGGAATATAGAAGAATGGAACGCTGAACAATAGGGATAAAGAAAAGGCATTAGCTTGTATAAGCTAATGCCTTTTCTTTGTGATTAACATGATTTTCGAGAACTCTTACATGAGAATTGTATGAAGAAGCACTCTTATGGTGCGCTTATAAGCGTGCTTTTTCTTTTGTTATATTTATAATCATACTAGATGCCTTTCCCTAATAGGCGACTATCTTTCTTTATATATAGATAGTTTGAAATGGAATGAAAACTAATTCCTATATGTAAAGGATAATGTGATTGGTATAGGAAGACAATAGAAATTAAAGGGAATTCATGTAAAATTCAGATGAACTTCACACTAACTTCATATTGGAAACTAAATATAATTATAATAGGTTATTATGATGTTCGTTTGTGATTTTTCATAAAATTAAAAGTTTGAATTTAGGATAAAGCACTCAAACCTAAATTCAAACTTTAGTGAAATAATTAATGGAGATTACGTTTAGTTTTCGCTAATGGATGCATTTACAAGTTCAGCAGGGTTGCCTGTTCCTGCCCCTCCGATTGTAACCGATCCTCCAGGAGGAATTTCACCATTCCATCCTGCATTCGTAATTACGTAATGATTATTTATTTTACTACTAATTTTAGAATCCCAAACTTGTGTTAAATTGCCGTTGTAATCAAATTCTAATTTCCAGTTTTTAATAGGGGTCGTTCCACTATTTTTAATTACAATCGAGAAGTTGTAACCACTTCCCCAGTTTGAAGTGACTGAAAAAGTAGCATTCCCATTTCCATCAGGAGGTGTTGTGTTAGCATCGTCTGTTTTTACAATAATAGAAGTAGGCTGTGATCTATTTCCAGAAGCATCTTTTGCTATTATTGAAAATGTGTATTCTGTATTAGATTTTAAGTTTTTAATTGTAATGCTATTTGTAGTTGTACTCCATTTCTCCTCTCCGGCAGTAATTTCATATTCCGTAACTCCTACGTTATCAGTAGATGCAGTCCAGTTTAATTGAACAGAGTTTGAGTTTTTATTTGTAACAGCGATGTTTTTTACGTTTGTTGGTGATTCAGTATCTTTTTGAGTAATAGGTCCACCAAGTAACTCTTTTACTAGCGTATCAAGTAATTTAGGTCCATTACAATTATATTTTGGACTTGTACGGCAATCCCCGCTTAGTTCCCAAAACATTGCGCCACTTAAACCTTTTGTTTTTATATAGTCTGTTTTATATTTCATAGATTCGCTGTCATCATAGCTAATAAACGTGCCTGTAGTCGCATTATATAAATAAGGTACTTTCGCTACATCGTTCCAATAGCGAACAAAACCATTTTTATTAACATAATTAGCTGCTAAATCACCATAATCGTACACACCTGTGTCACCGGTAGAATAATCATCCCAAGTTCCTTTAGAAGCGAGTTTTCCATCACTACCTGGCTTACAAGGTTGGTATTGGCCGTTATTTTCTTTTCCGCAACTTTTCCATCCACGTCCGTAAAAAGGTACACCTAATACGAGTTTATCAGCTGGAACCCCTTCATTTGTATAAATATCTATCGCACCATCTACATAAAATTTCGTATCCGCTGCTGGGTCATTTGGGTCTTTGTATAGAGCTGCATTATGGTTAGAAGTAGCTTCCCATCCACCATGGAAATCATATGTCATAATATTAATCCAATCCAGTATTTGAGAAATTTTCTTTAGCTCTGTATGATCCGCATAACGTTGGCTTGCACCTGACGCGATTGTTAGTAAATATTGTTTCCCATCTTCTGCACCAGCTTTCGTTAATGCATTTCGAACATCTTGAAGGAGTAGGGTGAAGTTTTGCTTATCTTCAGGACGATAACTACCACCAGGAATTGTTTCAACGCCTGGGTATTCCCAATCTAAATCAACACCGTCAAATCCATATTCGCGAAGAAAAGCTACTGTAGATTCAGCGAATACTTTTCTTGTTTTTTCATCGGCGGCCATGTCAGAAAAGCGGTTAGACCAAGTCCAGCCACCAACGGAAATAATTGTTTTTAAGTGAGGATACTTAGCTTTTAATCGTTTCAGTTCTCCGAAATTTCCGCAACGGGCGTATTTATCACAATCTTCCCAAGTTGTACCTGATCCCGGATAAGATTTTGTGACATCAGCCCATGGTTCGCCGAGTACGAGAGTACCATTAGGAACCTCTTTATTTTGCAGTGGTACACCAGATTCTTTACAGTTCCACGTTTGTTTATTTGGATTATCGGGGTGAGTAGAAGGGTTTCCGTGTTTTCCATTCCAGCAAATATCAGCGAAAGCATAGTTTAAATGAGTTAGCTTTGATGCATCAATGTCTGCAACTTGATAATTACGTCCGTAAATGCCCCAAGAAGGAAAATACCCAACAATTTTTTGACCTTGCTTTGGTGAATCTGCTAATGCGAAATTTGGAGTAATAAAGTTTGTGAGAAAAAGAGGTAAGAAGAGTAGTAGGGATAGTAATAGCAGCGTGAATTTTTTTGATTTCATAGTCATTTCTCCTTTCAAAATAAAAGATATATTTAAAGGCATGCGCCAATAAACCAAAATGAAACGTCTAGATAAAAATGATCAGACATCACGAAGTCTATACAAGGGAGCTGGGGTGATTAAATCGTAGCAAATGTAAGATTTGGTGTAAACGCTTTATTGGATTCGAAAAGACTTTCTCAATATGAAATGGCTCTAATACAGATTACACATGAAAATAAAATATTGATTAGGGAGGAAAGGGCTTCTTGGAATTAAATTTGAGAAAAAATTGTATGAAGTCAATTTGTAATAGCGTAGCAAGATGAGAAAATATCATGTAAAATAATAGTAAAAATATGTAAAGGAGCGAATGGTGTGGATGTCTTTTTGAACATTGCTGAAGAAAAAATTAGACAAGCAATACGGAATGGAGACCTTGATTATATTCCGGGAAAAGGAAAACCACTACAATTAGAAGACCTTTCAATGGTACCTCCAGAACTTAGAATGAGTTATAAAATTTTAAAAAATGCGGGTATGATTCCACCAGAAATGGAACTACAAAAAGATATATTAAAAATAGAAGACTTAATTGCGTGCTGTTATGATGAAGCAGAGAGAAAAAAATTACAAGAAGAGTTAACAGCAAAAACGCTGCGTTTTCAGCAGGTAATGGAAAAGAGGAAAATGAAAGATAGTTCAGTTTTTCGTATGTACCAAGGTAAAGTATTTCGTAAATTACGCTAAGAGGGATAAGATGAATACATTTGAAACGATAGAAGAATTATCGACATATATTGAAGAACAACAATTAGTACTTCTGTTTATTAAAACAGAAAATTGTAGTGTTTGTGATGTTATGTTAAGAAAAGTAAATGGTGTATTAGAGAATTATGATTACGTAGAAAAAGTAGAAATATTACTACAAGACATGCAAGAAATTGCAGGGCGATATGCAGTATTTACAGGGCCAACAGTTTTATTATTTTATAATGGAAAAGAGATCCTTCGTGAATCTCGCTTTATTTCACTTGAAAATCTAGAGAGAACTATTCAATTATTCGAAGATTAAGGGAGGTTTTTATATGGAATTTATTATTTTCATACTATTATTTGTTGTAGTTGGAATAATTGTAACAGCAGTTAGATCAAACAAAAAGAAGGTAAATCTTACAAAACAAAATAACATTCATAATTCATCTAACAGTTCATCACCATTATTTTTCTTTGCTGGGTCTGATAATGATAGCTCGCATGATTGCGGAGGATCTTTTGGCGGAGATAGCGGAGGCAGCTGCGATGGTGGTGGAGGTGGCGGTGATTGATGAGAATACGCCCTATAGGGCGTATTTCTTTTTAAACAAACGTTTGTTTAGTTGACTTACATACGCATAAAAACAGTTAAACAAACGTTTGATTACATATTTTTAACGTACTAAGGGGAATGGAAATGAAAAGGGAACCGAAAGTGAAAAACAAGGGGAAAGTAATGTTATTTTTATTAGCTGCGGGAGGCGTATTTCTTGTTAAACTAGGATTTAAAATTGGAATCATACATATGATTCGAACGTGGTTTGAAAGTACGTTTTCTTAAATAAGGAATATAGCCTCTTGCGATAGAGGTTTTTTATTTGTTATTATTAGACTGAACGGTCGGTTTAAAGAGGTGTAAATATGAGAAGAAGCGCAGAAGAGATAAAGAAAGAAATTGCATATAAAGCAGAAAGTCTGTTTTCACAGAAGGGCTATGCAGCTACATCTATGGAAGAGATTTGTGAAATTACAGAGCGAAGTAAAGGAAGCATTTATTATCACTTTAAAAGTAAAGAAGAATTATTTTTATTTGTAGTAAAACAGCATACGTATGATTGGCTTGAAAAATGGAATGAAAAGGAGAAGTTGTATAGTACGAATACTGAAAAACTATATGGTCTCGCGGAATATCATGTAGAGGACATACAGCAACCAATTTCAAATGCAATAGAGGAATTCTCTATGAGCCAAGTCGTAAGTAAAGAGATTTTGGATGAGCTATTAGCTTTAACTAGAGAATCATATGTTATGTTTGAGAAACTAATTGAAGCTGGTATACAGTCTGGAGAGTTTCGTAAAGATAATACGCGCGATCTTATGTATATTGTGAATGGATTATTATCAGGGCTTGGAGTACTTTATTACGAGTTAGATTATAAAGAGCTGAAACGTATTTATAAAAAGGCAATAGATGTATTGTTAAAAGGAATGGCAGCTGAATAATAGGTCAGTTGCTTTTCTTACAAAACAAATTAGACCGAACGGTCGGTTTATGAAAGGGGAATGAAAATGAACGCTTTATTTAAAAATCGAGCATTTATGCTCGTTATGGCATCTGATATTTTACAACAATTTGCAATTTGGATTAGAAATATGGCTCTTTTGTATTTCATAATGGAGCGAACGAATAATGATCCAGTTTCCGTTTCATTGTTATCGGTTATGGAATATGCACCTATTTTTATTTTCTCGTTTATCGGTGGTGCGCTAGCGGATCGCTGGAATCCGAAAAGAACAATGGTCGCTGGAGATGTATTAAGCGTACTGTCTATTATAGGAATTGTCTTGTTGTTAAAGCTGGATTATTGGCAGGCTATATTTTTTGCAACACTCATTTCCGCGATTGTAGGTCAATTTTCTCAGCCATCATCTTCGCGTATATTTAAGCGCTACGTAAAAGAAGAACAGATAGCAAATGCGATTGCATTTAACCAAACATTACAGTCATTATTTATGATTTTCGGACCAGTGGTAGGATCGCTTGTGTATACACAACTTGGTTTATTTACGTCACTATATAGCTTAATCATTTTATTTTTGTTATCTGCTATCGCTCTTTCGTTTTTACCAAAATGGGTGGAACAAGAGCAAGTGGCGAGAGATTCATTGAAAAATGATATAAAAGAAGGTTGGAAGTACGTTCTTCATACGAAAAATTTACGTATGATTACGATCACTTTCACCATTATGGGCTTAGCTGTTGGACTAACGAATCCGTTAGAGGTGTTTCTTGTAATAGAGCGTCTTGGAATGGAAAAGGAAGCAGTGCAATATTTAGCAGCAGCTGATGGGATAGGTATGTTAATTGGTGGTATTGTTGCTGCAGTTTTCGCTTCAAAAGTGAATCCGAAAAAGATGTTTGTATTCGGTATGAGTATATTAGCGATGTCATTTTTAGTGGAAGGGCTATCTACATCATTTTGGGTTACTAGTTTTATGAGATTTGGAACAGGTATTTGTTTAGCTTGTGTTAATATCGTTGTCGGTGCGCTTATGATTCAACTTGTACCAGAAAATATGGTTGGAAGAGTAAATGGGACGATTTTACCGTTGTTTATGGGGGCAATGTTAATTGGGACTTCACTAGCTGGCGGATTAAAGGAAATGACCTCACTAGTTACCGTATTTTGTATAGGAATGTCACTTATTTTATTAGCAATAGGTCCGGTTTTACGTATGCAAATAAAGAAAGAAGATGTTGTTAATCAAGAGGAAATGACGAATTCATTGGTTTCGAAATAGCTATTGTAAGGGGGCTGAATTGCTCCCTTTTCTCATGACGATCTTTTGACAAGGAAATGTACCGACTATATACTAATGTTGTAAAAACGATTTTACATGTTAGGAGAAAAGATGTGAAAAATCAAATTTATGAATTACGCACTGAAAATAATATTTCACAAGGTGCATTAGCTGATAAGTGTAAAGTTTCAAGACAGACGATAAATGCAATTGAGAATAATAAATATGATCCAAGTTTAGCGCTAGCATTCCGTTTAGCGGAAGTATTAGGAACAACTGTTGATAAACTATTTTTGTATAAGATGTAGCGTCTTTAATTGTGGGGCGTTATCGATAAAAGTAAAGAAAAGATCCCCTTCTCATATGAAGAGGATCTTTTTCTTATATCGTTTTAGTTTTAGGGGTAGGTGGTGTAATAGATGTATCATTTTCAGGAACTCTAGTTAATAGGAATCCACCGATAATAAACAGAACAATAATACTAAGTACACCAGCGTTTGTTTTTCCTGTTAATTGTGTTGTGACACCTACTAATACCGGACCCATAATTGCTGCGAATTTACCAAAGATATTATAAAATCCAAAGAATTCATTTGCAGATTCTTTCGGTACTAGTTTTGCGAAATATGAACGGCTAAGTGCTTGAATACCGCCTTGAGAAGTGGCAACTAACATTGCTAAAATCCAGAAATCAAGTGTCGTTTTTAAGAAATAAGCATATGTGCAGATAATGATATAAATAATAATACCGACATATAGCATTTTTTTACCGGTAAATGTTTCCGATAGTTTTCCATATAATAAAGCGAATGGACAAGCGACAATTTGTGTTACAAATAAGATGATTAATAGGTTAGTTGCACTAATACCGAGATCTGTTCCGTAAGCGGTAGACATAGTGATAATTGTATCGACCCCATCAATGTAGAAAAAGTAAGCTATTAGGAACATAAATACAGTTTTATATTCTTTAATATTTTTAAAAGTATTAGCAAGGCGCTTGAAACTCATTGCAATTGGTCTTGGATGACGTTCAATATAGTGTGTTTGCTCTACATTTTTTAGCATTGGTATCGTAAATAGTCCCCACCAAAGAGCTGTTATTGCAAAGGAAATTTGACTAGCAATTCCGACTGATAAGGGGATAGTTCCTTTTTGAGCAAGAATGATAAGAGCAATACAACCGATAAAAGGAATTGTGCTCCCAATGTAACCTAATGCAAAACCTCGCGTAGAAATTCGGTCCATTCTATCTCCAGAGGTAACATCTACTAAAAATGCATCATAAAAAATATTTGCTCCAGCAAAGCCGACTAATGCGAGCATATAGCATCCTAGTAATAAGTACCACTGAGATGTTGGAACAATTGCTAGCATACTTGTAAATACGATACCGAGTCCAAAGAAGAATGTGAAAAATCGTTTTTTAAATCCCTTATAATCAGCAACTGTGCCGAGAATGGGAGCGAGTATAGAAATTAAAAGTGTAGCGAACGAGTTTGCATATCCCCAATAGGCTGTTGAAGTTGCACCAGATAGTCCAGCTTCTTTTGCAGCTGCTTTAAAGTAAATTGGAAATAATGCAGTTGTAATGACGAGCGAATATACCGAGTTCGCCCAATCGTATAATATCCAGCTTTTTTCTTGTCTGGACATTTTTTTCATATAATGTTCCCCCTTAAATTTGTTCTACTAACAGTGTACAAAAATAAAAATTATAAAAAGAGAAACAGTGATGATTTTTACATAACTTTTACATATATACACAGTTCTTTACAATTGAAGTAAATCCTCTACAATTGCGCCGTCTGTTTCACCTAAGTGCAAACCGAGTAACCTAGCGATAGTCGGACCTTCATCAATCAGTCTCATATACGGAATTGTAACGCCGCTTTGAATACCTTTCCCAGCAGCCATAAAAATTGTTTCATAGTTAGGTTTTGTTGGTGAGTAACCATGGGTTCCAAATGTATATTTTTTACTAGGCGTAACATCTTTTGCAGTAATTTCTTTTATAAAATCTCCTGTATAGTTTTCAGTGAAATAATACCCTTCTTGTGCTTCTAACATAAATAAACAATTACCGTCTGCACCGCATTCCTTCGCATCTTCATCATGAAGTATAAATTCAATTCCGTTTTGTTTATTTTGAAGCAGGTCTTCAAGGAGTAGTTGTACTTCTCGAATTGTATCCGTATCGTTTTTGTCTCTCACATATACATAGGCAGACCCGTCGCAACTTTGGCAATAGGCCTTCCAATCTACTAATTTTCCTTTTGAATTTATAGATATAAGCCCTTTTTCATGAAATAGTACATTTAATTGAACGGCTTTGTTTTCACTTAAAGCGCTATGATCGCCAAGTGCAATAATTGTACTTTCTTCGTATATCCCGCTTTCTTTTAATGCATCAATAATTTTTCCAAGGCGTTCGTCGTGTCTGTGGATTGCAGCCATTGTTTCTTTAGACTCAAAGCCATGATAGTGTCTTTGAGTGTCTAAATCAGTAAAATGTACGAATATAACATTTGGCTTTTTCGTATGGATTGTATGTACAGTAGAAGCGAGGACGAAATCATCAAGTTCAGGCTGTGACAGTCCATTTCGTATATGGCCGAAACGACGATTTAAATCTAATTGATATAGCGGACTACCGCTAAATAATGAAACTAAAATTTGATTTTGCCACGGTCTATTTGGAAAAATTTCTGGTAAATTGTAATCAATATTTGCTCTTCCAGTAACAGGCCATAGAAGGGCTGCTGTCGTTAAATTTGCTTTGCGTGCCTCATCATATAAAGTTGTTCCTTTAATGGACTTTCGATACCAATGCCAATCTGGTGACTCACGTCCTGGTTGAAGTAATGTATTGCTGACAACGCCATGCTTATTAGGATAATTACCGGTTACGATTGTTGAGTGGCTTGGATACGTTACAGAAGGATAAATTGGCTCCACTTTTTCCACAACAGCGCCATTTTTTATTAAACATTGGAAGTTAGGTAGTTTTTGTAATATAGGAAAATCTAAAGCTGATAAGCAATCGAAAGATAAAATAATGACGTGGTTTGTTAATGCTTTATCCATAAAGTTTCCCTCCTGATTATATAAAACCTATTATTATATATTACTATTAATACCTAGTAATAAAAATATATTTTTGAGCGAAAATTTATTGTTTATTTTCAGAAAAATTAAACATATAATTAAGTATAAGGGAATGAATGGAAGGAGGGAATACTATGGATTGGCTAGATGGATTTGGTATCTTTTACATCATTGGCGGAATCACGATTATCCTCGTATTTGCTATTTCTTATGTACTAAAGAAACGGTTTCCAGACAAACAGTTCGATATTATATTTGCACTTAGTTTAATACTTCTTTGCTTAGCATCCTTTCCCGCTACAATGATGGTTATTGGTGGATGGGAAGGAATGGGATATGGATTTATTGGTTTCTTCGTTCTACTAGGTACACTTATCGGTATGATTGCACATCAACTTGTAAAAATCTCTCGAAAAAGCTACGTATAAAACTGCAAAAAATGAAAAGAATATATAATAATGAGAAAATTAGCTATTGTTTTAAAAAAGGATTTGTATTATGATAATCAACAAATTTATTTCGTTATAACGATGAAAAAGGACTAGTACATATTCAACCTTTTTAGCAGAGAGAGAATCCGCCAGGCTGAAAGATTCTTAAAAAGGCAATATGGAACCTGCCTTTGAGTTCTGCATATGCAGCGGGAATTTCCCGTTATCAAGAAGAGAGCATATACAATTTTTGTGTATGAATCAGGGTGGTAACGCCGGCAAAGCTCGGTCCCTATTTAGGGACGCGGGCTTTTTTGTATTTTCTAAAGGAGGAAGACTGACTATGGCAAAAGAACAAGTGCAAGCCATTACAAAGATGGAAGAGGACTTTGCGCAGTGGTATACCGATATTGTAAAAAAAGCGGAACTCGTGGACTATTCAAGTGTAAAAGGATGTATGATTCTACGTCCGTACGGTTATGCCTTATGGGAAAATATGCAGAAAGTGATGGATGAAAAGTTAAAAGAATCTGGTCATGAAAATGTGTATATGCCAATGTTTATTCCGGAGAGTTTATTGCAAAAAGAGAAAGATCATGTGGAAGGGTTTGCTCCTGAAGTAGCATGGGTTACGCATGGGGGAGATGAAAAGTTAGCGGAAAGACTTTGTATACGCCCTACATCTGAAACTTTATTCTGTGAGCATTTTTCAAAGATTGTGCAATCATATAATGATTTGCCAAAGCTATATAATCAGTGGTGTTCAGTAGTTCGTTGGGAAAAGACAACGAGACCATTCCTTCGTACAACTGAATTTTTATGGCAAGAAGGTCATACGATTCATGAAACGGCAGAAGAATCACAAGCTGAAACATTAAATATTTTAAATCTATATGCTTCTTTTTGTGAAGATTACTTAGCGATACCAGTAATTAAAGGGCAAAAAACAGAAAAAGAAAAGTTTGCAGGAGCGAAGGCAACTTATACGATTGAAAGTTTAATGCATGATGGAAAAGCGCTTCAAACAGGAACATCTCATAACTTTGGAACGAACTTCTCAGAAGCATTTGATATTAAGTTTTTAGATCGTAATGGTAAATGGCAATATGTACACCAAACATCTTGGGGTGTATCAACAAGAATGATAGGTGGACTTATTATGGTTCATAGCGATAATAATGGACTTGTAATGCCGCCGAAAGTTGCACCAGTGCAAGTTGTTATTGTCCCTATTGCTCAGCATAAAGAAGGCGTTTTAGAAAAAGCAACAGAGTTACAAGGGCGTATTCAAAAGGTTGCGCGAGTAAAAATAGATGCTAGTAATAAAACACCTGGCTGGAAATTTAATGAGTATGAAATGAAGGGTGTTCCAATTAGATTAGAAGTTGGTCCAAAGGATATTGAAAAGAATCAAGTTGTACTTGTAAGGCGAGATACGAAAGAAAAAGAGTTTATATCAATGGATCAATTAGAAGAGCGCATCCGATCATTACTTGAGGAGATTCATCATTCTTTATTTAATAAAGCAAAGGTATTTCGCGATGAGAATACGTATAGTGCGACGAATTTTGAAGAGATGAAAAAAGTGGCGGATGAAAAGCAAGGGTTTATTAAGGCAATGTGGTGCGGAGAATTAGCTTGTGAAGAGAAGCTAAAAGAAGAAGTTGGTGTATCTTCACGCTGTATGCCTTTTGAGCAAGAGCACTTAGCTGACGAATGTATTTGCTGTAGTAAAAAGGCGAAGCAAATGGTGTATTGGGGAAAAGCGTATTAATACTCTTTCTTATAGATGATAAAAAGGACTTTGGATTGCATGATAAAATGCAACTCAAAGTCCTTTTTCGTTTTATTGTTTGTATCATGTATTTTTTAGATGGAAGGATGTTGTTTTTTATTTTGCGTTTTTACGACGAATAAATAGTAACACACCAATTAGGAATGTCGAAATCCCCATTAAAATTGATGCAGGATAATGTGTTGCAGTATTAGGTAACTTATCGCCTTGTTTTTTCGCATTATCTTTTACATTTCCACCTTGAGAACCGTTGCCGCCCTGAGAACTGCTATCGCCTTTAATACGGTTACCGCCTTGAGAGCCGTTGCCACCCTGAGAACTGCTATCGCCTTTAATACGGTTACCGCCTTGAGAGCCGTTGCCACCCTGAGAACTGCTATCGCCTTTAACACGGTTACCGCCCTGAGAACCACTGCCACCAGAACCGTTGCCACCAGAACCATTGCCGCCAGAACCATTACCACCAGAACCGCTGCCACCAGAACCATTGCCACCAGAACCATTACCACCAGAACCGCTGCCACCAGAACCATTACCACCAGAACCGCTGCCACCAGAACCGTTACCACCAGAGCCACTGCCACCAGAACCATTACCACCAGAGCCACTGCCATCAGAACCACTGCCGCCAGAACCGTTACCACCAGAACCGTTACCACCAGAACCGTTGCCACCAGAACCGTTACCGCCAGAACCACTGCCATCAGAACCGTTGCCACCAGAACCATTGCCGCCAGAGCCGTTACCGCCAGAACCGTTGCCACCAGAACCACTGTCATCAGAACCGTTGCCACCAGAACCATTGCCGCCAGAGCCGTTACCGCCAGAACCGTTGCCACCAGAACCATTGCCACCAGAACCATTGCCGTCAGAACCACTGCCGCCAGAACCACTGCCACCAGAACCATTGCCGTCAGAACCACTGCCGCCAGAACCATTGCCGCCAGAACCGTTGCCACCAGAACCACTGCCGTCAGAACCACTGCCGCCAGAACCGTTGCCACCAGAACCACTGCCGCCAGAACCGTTGCCACCAGAACCACTGCCGCCAGAACCGTTGCCGTCAGAACCACTATCGTCCTGAGAACCATTGTTTCCTGGAGGTTTATTATTATCTTTTGAATTACCTTCTGCTAAATTATCGTTATTTTGTACAATAGCGTTTGTTATTGGGTGGAAGTTTTCCGTTGCAGCATTACCAATATTTAAGCCGCTAAAAAAGGATAAAGAAAGTGTAGATGCTAAAATGAATATTTTTGTCATTGTTTTCCTCCTGAAGAAAAAATTATTATTCCATCTAAAACACATCCCTTTGTAATATTTCATAGGAAAAAGAGTTTTATGCAAAAAAAACTATATATAGAAAAAGGTGGTGTATTTCTAAAGGGAGAAAAGAGTTAATGTAAATTCCCTACAAATAGTAGATTGATGGAGAATTTACACTCATAACAGTAGAGGAAGTGGCAACGGATGAAAGAATATATTGCATTTGATATTGGTGGTACGCAAATTAAATATGGAATTGTTTCAGAAATAGGGGTAGTACTAATGCATAAAAAGGTCCCAACAGAAATTCACTTGGGCGGGGAACAAATTGTTCAAAAGCTTATATATGTATCAAAAAAAATAATGACTGAACATACTATTTCCGGAATTGGTATTAGTACAGCGGGAATTGTTGATATTAATAAAGGAGTTATAACGGGAGGTGTGGAGCATATTCCGCATTATGCTGATATTCCTATTGTTGAGAGATTACAAGAAATATTAAAAGTTCCTGTATCTATTGAAAATGATGTTAATTGTGCAGCCTTTGGCGAGAAATGGAAGGGGATTGGGAGGGGAGAAAGTGATTTTATTATGCTCACACTTGGAACGGGGATTGGTGGAGCAATTGTTATAAATGGGGAGTTATACCGTGGACATTCGTTTGGTGCTGGAGAATGGGGAAATATGTTAATAGAAGGGAAAACTTTTGAGGAGGTTGCCTCAATTTCGGGATTAATTCATCTTGTACGAAGATATAAAGGTGAAGAAGAGTGGGATGGTAAAACAATTTTTGAATTATATGATAAGGGTGATAGTGGTGTTACTCAAGCCGTGAAGATTTTCTTTAAACATTTGGCGATTGGAATTAGTAACCTTGCTTATATTTTTAATCCGAAAATGATTATAATTGGTGGGGGAATTACTGAAAGAGGAGATGATTTCTTAGATGAAGTGAAGGAAGAGATAGGAACATACTTAAATCAAGAGATTTATAGTAATTGTGAGATTAAACTTGCGCAAAGCGGCAATTGTGCAGGAATGATTGGTTCTATTTACCACTTCTTACATCATCATAAGTAAATTATATGGATGTTTTCATATAATTAAGAATTTATCCTTTTTCTCACTAGATAAATAATGCTACAATATAAGAGAAGAATACAATATTTTCCGATTCGGAAAATGCTTTGTAGAAAGGAAGAAACTTCATGCCTATTATTTTAGAAAAAGGACAAAAGATCGATTTAACGAAAGGACAACCGAGAGTAGCAAAACTGCAGGTTGGCTTGGGCTGGGATCCAATTGGGCAATCAGGTGGTTTTCTGTCTTCTTTATTTGGAAGTAAACCGAATGTAGATTGTGATGCATCTGTTGTTATGTTAGAAGGAGATCGCTTTTTAAACAAAAATGATCTAGTTTATTTTGGCAACAAACTTTCTACTTGTGGTAGTATCATTCATTCAGGAGATAATTTAACAGGTGAAGGTGCTGGTGATGACGAAACAATTTTCGTAGAATTACATAAAGTTCCGAGCCGTATTAATCGTTTAGTATTCGTTGTAAATATCTATGACTGTGTAAATCGTCGTCAAGATTTTGGGATGATTCGCAATGCATATATTCGTATTCAAAACCCACAAACAGGTGAAGAATTAGCGCGTTATAACTTGTCAGATAATTACGCTGGCAAAATGACTTTAATTGCAGGGGAAATGTATCGAGACGGAAACGAATGGAAGTTTTCAGCAGTTGGAGAAGGAACACAAGATAAAAACTTAAGTGAGATTGTATCACGTTACCAATAAGATAAACCAAGGAGGAATTGTATATGGCATCAATTTCATTGAAAAAAGGACAAAAGGTAGACTTAACAAAAACAAATCCAGGTCTTTCGAAAGTTCTTGTAGGACTTGGTTGGGACACGAATCGTTATGACGGACAAAGCGATTTCGATTTAGATGTTAGTATTTTCTTAGTAGGTGCTAACGGTAAAGTTTCAGGAGCAGAGGATTTCGTTTTCTATAATAATCCCAAAGGTGCGAATGGTGCTGTAGAGCATTTAGGAGATAACCGTACAGGTGAAGGTGAAGGCGACGATGAAACAATTAAAATAGACTTAAAAAATGTTCCTGCACATATCGAACGTATTTGCTTCACAATCACAATTTATGATGGAGAAGGCCGTAGCCAAAACTTCGGACAAGTTTCTAACTCTTTCGTACGCATTATGGATGAAGAAAAGAATGCAGAATTAATTCGTTACGATTTAGGAGAAGATTTCTCTATTGAAACTGCAGTAGTAGTAAGTGAATTATACCGTCACGCAGGTGAGTGGAAATTCAATGCAATCGGAAGTGGATTCCAAGGTGGATTAGGTTCTCTATGTAATAACTTTGGTTTAGATGTAGAGTAATAGACTTATATATCCATCAGTGAAATGTATATTTACTGATGGATATATTTTTTGAAATTAAAATATAGAGGTGAATATGCATGGTTATTCAATTACAAAAAGGACAGAAAATTGATTTAGCTAAAACAAGCCCAGGTTTATCAAGAGCAGTAATTGGTCTTGGATGGGATATTAAATCTTATGATGGTGGATCTGATTTCGATTTAGATGCATCTGCCTTTTTATTAGATGCGAACGGGAAATGTACGAAGGAAACTGATTTTATTTTCTATAATAATTTACAGTCTCCTTGTGAGTCAGTTTTACATACAGGAGATAACCGTACAGGTGCAGGTGACGGTGATGATGAGCAACTTGTTGTAGATTTGAAAAAGGTTCCAGCAGATGTTCATAAAATTGCTATTACAGTTACAATTTATGATGGTGAAGGCCGTAATCAAAACTTTGGACAGGTTGCAAATGCATTCGTTCGTTTAGCAAATGAAGAAACAAACGAAGAAGTTCTTCGTTTTGATTTAGGGGAAGATTTCTCCATTGAAACAGCAGTTGTCTTTTGTGAATTATACCGTCATAATGGACAGTGGAAGTTTAATGCAGTAGGAAGCGGTTTCC
>Ga0102589_1002508_pt1 | contig 21088 bp, 17 predicted proteins | sample AraplaMF_Col_mLB_FD_76858 | JGI IMG/M metagenome (GOLD analysis project Ga0102589, IMG submission 76858) | Arabidopsis root microbial communities from the University of North Carolina, USA - plate scrape MF_Col_mLB | ecosystem: Host-associated > Plants > Roots > Endosphere | place: USA... | reverse complement strand
CGATTCCAAATTGCTGATTCGGCGTTCTCATTCGACAAAACGCCAGCTTGGAAAGTTGTATCTCCAACGCGTGGAACATTCGTATACGATGGATTACCAGGAGTACCGAAGTTTGATGACTCTAAAACGTATATTAATGAGCAAATTCCAGATGCAGGACGTATTTTACCGAAGCTTGGTCTGAAGTTTGAAGTAGTAGGACAAGCTGATGATAATTCTGCAGGTGCTGTTCGTTTATATCGTTAATACAGTAAAACTACCGAGAGAATTTCTTTCGGTAGTTTTTTTTGTGAGCAATGAATTTTATATAGCTGGAAAAGTCATATATAATGTAACTTTACGAATAGAAATTTGTTACATATAAAGTCTATATAAATAATGAAAGAATTAGATAAAAATAGTGGGAGAAGGTGAGTGAATGAGTATTTCTTCTATTGTAAATAAACAAAAGCAATATTTTTATAATGGATATACGAGAAGTATAGAAACAAGAAAAAATAATTTAAAAAAGCTTTATGATGGAATTCAGCGTTTTGAAGAAGAGATCTTTCAAGCATTGAAATTAGATTTAAATAAGTCAGCTCATGAGTCGTTTACAACGGAAGTGGGATATGTATTAAAAGAAATTTCTTTTCAATTGAAACATATGTCATCGTGGAGTAAACCGAAGCGAGTTCGAACAGCACTAACTCATTTTGGATCAAAGGGGAAAGTAGTGCCAGAACCGTACGGTGTGACACTTATTATCGCACCGTGGAACTATCCGTTTCAGTTAGCGATTGCACCTCTAGTAGGAGCGCTGGCAGCTGGAAATACAGTTGTTTTAAAGCCGTCAGAGTTAACACCTAACGTTTCAAAAATGCTTACGAGAATGATAGAAGAGTTATTCCCAGAAGAGCTTGTATCGGTAGTAGAAGGCGGTGTGGAGGAAAGCACTGCACTTTTAAAGGAGCCGTTTGATTATATTTTCTTTACAGGTAGTGTTGGAGTCGGAAAAGTTGTGATGGAAGCAGCGGCGAAAAATTTAACGCCTCTTACGTTAGAACTTGGCGGGAAAAGTCCATGTATTGTGCATAAAGATGCGAAGCTAGATGTAACTGCAAGACGTATCGTTTGGGGCAAATTTTTAAATGCGGGACAGACGTGTGTGGCACCTGATTATATGTACGTTCATTCTTCAGTGAAAGAACAGCTAATCGAGGCATTACGACATGAAATAACGGAGCAATATGGAAAAGAGCCTTTACAAAATGACAATTACGTAAGAATTGTGAGCGATCGTCATTTTGAACGATTATGTACCTTTTTACAAGACGGTAAGCAGGTGATTGGCGGGGGTTATAAGAAAGAAACATTGCACATTGAGCCGACAGTCTTAACAAATGTTACATGGCAAAGTGCTGTTATGGAGGATGAAATTTTCGGACCAATCTTACCAATCATTGAGTATGACAAACTAGAAGATGTAATTGAAACGATTCAGCAACATCCGAAGCCGTTAGCTTTATATGTTTTTTCTGAAGATAGAAAAGTACAAGAGCAAGTGACGAATAATATCCCATATGGCGGAGGATGTATTAATGATGTTGTGTATCATCTTGCAACGCCATATTTACCTTTTGGGGGAGTAGGGAGCAGTGGATTAGGCGGCTATCATGGTGAACAAAGTTTTCGGACTTTTTCCCATTATAAAAGCATTTTGTCCCAATCTACAGCATTCGACATGAAAATTCGTTACTCTTCTACAAAAAGTGCTTTAAAATTCATACGAAAGTTGTTAAAATGATGATGGTGTTTATCAGTAGGCGTAGCCGTATGATAATAGCCCCTTCGCAATGGAAGGGGTTTTTCTGTTCGACATATGTATCATGCGAAAATGAATCAAACATACTACATATAGAATAGAAGAGAACGCTGCTAAATAACCATTTTTGTTTGGATCGAAACAAAAAATAGTCTATAGAACATAAATATTTATTCATGAATATAAAAATTAAAATTTAAGGTAGATTGGACGGGAAAATGAAAAAGATTATTAAAGTTGAAGCAGTAGAAAAACATTTTGGAAGTCAAGTGATTATCCCACCTCTTTCTTTAGATATTAAAGAGGGAGAATTTTTAACAATTTTAGGACCGAGTGGTTGCGGGAAAACGACATTACTTCGTATGATCGCAGGATTTGAAACTCCAACTAAAGGGAATCTTTTATTAGATGATGAAAAGATTAACGATTTGCCACCATATAAGCGTCATATGAACCTAGTGTTCCAACATTATGCGCTATTCCCACATATGAATGTGGAGAAAAATATTTGTTTCGGTATGAAAATGCAGAAAGTACCGGCAGCAGAGCAGAAAGAGCGTGCTGAAGAGGCAATGCGTTTAACGCAGTTACTTGAGTTCCGTAATCGTAAACCTGCAAAGCTTTCTGGTGGACAACAGCAGCGTGTAGCAATTGCGAGAGCGATTGTAAATAATCCGCGTGTACTATTACTAGATGAGCCACTTGGGGCGTTAGACTTTAAGTTAAGAAAAGATTTGCAACGTGAATTGAAAAACTTACAACGTAATTTAGGAATTACATTCATATACGTAACGCACGATCAAGAAGAGGCGATGAGCATGAGTGATCGTATCGTAGTTATGAATAAAGGACATATTGAACAAATCGGAACGCCGAAAGAAATTTATAATAAGCCGAAAACGTTGTTCGTTGCGACATTTATCGGTGAAAATAATATTGTGAAAAACGGGGAAGGCTATGTAGCAATTCGCCCTGAAAACGTAAAAGTGCGTTCGGTTGAAGAACCGATTTTAAAAGAATACCATCTTGGACATATTGAAGACATTGAGTTTGTTGGAAATATGGAAAAGCTTTATGTACGTGATGAGAAAACATCAGAATTACTAATGGCGTATCAAACTGCTGAAGAAGCAGCGCAGTGGAGCATTGGAGATAATGTATACGTAGGCTGGGAGCAAGAGGACGAGGTGACCTTAAATTGAAAAAAGGGAAATTACTCGCACTACCGACAGTCGCGTGGCTGTTAATCTTCTTCCTAATTCCCCTTCTGTTTGTATTGGCATTTGCCTTCATGCAGCGCGGAGCATATGGGACAGTGGAAATGCAATTCACATTAGAAAACATAGCGCGTGTATTTGATCCATTATATATGGGGACGTTATGGGAAACTGTTAAGATTGCAGTTATTACAACAGTAATCTGTTTAGTAATTGGTTATCCATTTGCGTATACAATTACGATTGTTGATCGTAAATATCGTTCCATTCTTTTATTATTGGCAACGATCCCGTTTTGGATTAACTTCCTTGTTCGTTCATACGCATGGATTGTTATTTTACGTTCACAAGGTCTTGTAAATACATTGCTATTGAAACTAGGTATTATTAGTGAACCTTTAAATTTACTATATAATACACCTTCTGTAATACTCGGTATGGTATATTCTTTATTACCATTTATGATTTTACCAGTGTATGCAGCAATTGAGCAGCTTGATAAGCGTAAGTTAGAAGCAGCTTATGATTTAGGGGCAACACCAATAAAGGCATTTTGGAATGTTACAGTACCAATGACGATGTCAGGGATTGCTACTGGTTCTATTTTAGTGTTTGTTTCTTCTATCGGAATGTTTGTTGTATCAGACGTTATGGGTGGATCGAAAGTAGCATTAATCGGAAACGTAATTCAAAATCAATTCTTAGGAGCGCGTGACTGGCCGTTTGGATCCGCGTTATCTATGATTGTTGTTCTATTCTCTGTTCTGTTAATTTACTTATATTATCGTGCAACGAAAGTATATAAATATGATGGGAACGGAGGGGAATAGGCAAAGATGAAGAAGTTTTTAGTTTCTTATTCTTGGTTAATTTTATTGTTCTTGTATTTTCCAATGATGGTTTTAATGGTATATTCCTTCAATGATTCGCGCATCAATGCGGAATGGGAAGGATTCACATTCCATTGGTATACAGATTTATTTCAAAAACAAGATGTTATTGATGCGTTTGTAAATAGTATGACGATTGCAATCGTAACGACAATTGTAACGACGGTTCTTGGTGTGATTTTCGCGATTGCATTACATCGTTATAAATATCGTTATGAAGGTGCTATTAACGGTCTTGTATATTTACCAATTTTAATCCCTGATATTTTAATGGGATTATCTTTACTTATTTTATTCAGTCAATTAGGTATGGAACTTGGTAAAACAACAATTATTATTGCGCACATTACATTTAGTATTTCATTTGTTGTCGTTATTTTAGCAGCACGTCTTTCTGGCATGGGACGTGATTTAGAAGAGGCTGCGAATGATTTAGGAGCAACGCCTTGGCAAACGTTTCGCTTTGTGACGTTCCCGGCAATTGCACCAGGAGTTATTTCAGCCGCATTATTAACATTCACATTATCAATTGATGATTTTGTAATTAGTTTCTTCGTATCAGGACCAGGATCAACAACATTGCCATTATACATTTACAGTATGGTTAAGCGCGGAGTATCACCAGAAATTAATGCCCTTTCTACAATTTTAATTGTAGCTATCGTAGGATTAATGGTTCTATCTGAAATCTTCCGTAACAAAGGTGCAGATGGTGAAGAAAACTCTGGAGGACACCTTCCTTTATAATACGAACGATATAGAAAGTACGAGGGGGTAATAAACCGATGAAATTAATGAAAAGATTAGCCGGCGCAGCAATTAGCTTTAGCCTTGTTGCTGGTGTACTTGCTGGTTGTGGTGAAAAGAAAGAAGAGTTAAACATTTATAGCTGGGCGGACAATTTTGATGAGCAAGTGCTAAGAGATTTTGAAAAGAAATATAACGTAAAAATTAACTATGATAAGTACGCAAGTAATGAAGAAATGCTTGCGAAATTACAAGCTGGTGGCGCGAAGTATGATTTAATTCAGCCATCTGATTACATGGTTAAAACAATGGCAAAAATGGATTTATTAGCGCCGTTAGACAAAAAGAATATCCCGAATATCGAAAATATGGTTTCTAATTTCAAAACACCTGCGTTTGATCCAGAGAATAAATATTCTTTAGTATACACTTGGGGTGTAACAGGGATTGCATACAATAAAAAGTATGTGAAAGAAGCTCCTACAAGCTGGGCTGACTTATGGAATGAGAAATATAAAGGGCATGTAACTTTATTAAATGATTCTCGTGAAGTATTAGGTATGGGTCTTAAGAAGCATGGTTTCTCAAACAGCACGAAAGACGATGCGCAGTTAAAGACAGCAGCAGATGATTTAAAGAAGCTGCTTCCAAACTTATTAGCATTTGATACAGATAATATTAAACAAAAATTTATTACAGAAGATGCTTGGATCGGATCAGTTTGGTCTGGGGATGCAGCATTTATCGCTAAAGATAATAAAGATGTAGAGTATGTTGTACCAAAAGAAGGCGGCACAATTTGGGCTGACACGTTAGCAATTCCAAAAGGTGCGAAAAACAAAGAGCTTGCAGAGAAGTTTATGAACTACTTATTAGATGAAAAAGTAAGTGTGAAAAACTACGAGTCAATTGGATACAGTAATCCAAATGAAAAAGCTCATCCGCTTCATAGTAAAGAATATCGTGAAAACCACATGATCTTCTTAACGAAAGAAGAATTAGATCGTACAGAATGGCTTGTTGATGTAGACGATAAGCTAAAAGACTATGATCGTTACTGGACAGAGCTAAAAACAAAAGGTAAATAAGCAAGAGAATGCGGTTTCTAAAATAGAAATCGCATTTTTTCATAGTAGGAGGAAATCGTTTGAAAAAGAAGTTACATCAATATGAGGTAGTATGTATCGTTTTATTACTTGCTGTATTTGGCATTGTTGCTTGGCGTGTACATGCGGGTGGTGTTACAGTGATGGATACATACGTCCGAGGATTAGTAAAAGGATTACAAGCAGAAAGTTCGCTTACATTTTTCTCACACTATACAAAATTAGGATCTGCTATTGGGATTGTAACTACGCTCGTTATAAGTTTGCTTGTTTTTTGGAGAAAACGTTATTACGCTGCGATGATCGTGTATCCAGTTGGTATTTTAGTAACACATCTTGTAAATAAAGGGATAAAAGAAATTGCGAAAAGGGAGCGTCCGTCGTTAAATGAAGCGTTCGATGCACTTGGGTATAGTTTCCCTAGTGGGCATGCGATGTTATCTATTATGACATTCGGATTTCTTGCTTATATCATTGCCGCTAATTTAAAGAGTGTAACTGGGAAATATGTTATAACGATTTTGATGGGAATAGTCATTGTATCGATTGGATTAAGTAGAGTTATTTTAAATGTACACTATCCAACTGATATTTTAGCGGGTTATTGCGTAGGTGGTATTTTACTAATTATGGCGATTTATTGCCATCGTTTACTTACCGAGAGATTGGGGCTTGATAAAGAAAGATAAAAAAACGTCTGGAAAAACTATCATTATAGTGTTTCCAGACGTTTTTTGTTTGTACGAAGATGTGATACAGTATAAATGACAATTGAATTATTTAAAGTAGGTGAAAATGTGTGAAAACAAATGTACATAAAGTAGATAAGTGGGGGAAGTTAGGCGCTTTTTTGTATCAGTTTCGTTATACGGTAATTGTAGCATTACTATTGCTTGCGATAGGACTCGGTATTTTTGCTCCAAAGCTACCAGGAGTATTAGGTGGTGACGGTTTCCAAACAGAAGGGGACTATCAAAAAACGAAAGAAATTTTAGATAAAGATTTTAAGAGGTCTCAAGATACACTTTTACTCGTTTTTGAAAAAAAGAAAGGTGTTTCACATGAGGAATTTCAAAAACAAGTAGCAGGAATTGTAAAGAATGTACAAGAGAAAGAGACTTATGAATCTTTCCATCATCCAGTGCAAAATAAAGAAATGTTACAAGATGATATCGGCTATGCGACAATTTTATTTTCCGGGAAAACAAATAAGGAACGAATGGAAAAGACGTTACAATTTGCTGATAAAATCGAAAAGGAAAGTAATGCAGCGTTAAAAGTAACGCCGACAGGGTTTCCAAAAATTAATCAAGAGATTAATGAAAGAACGCAAAATGATTTGAAAGTAGCAGAGATGATTGGGTTACCAATTGCATTTCTCGTATTACTATTTTCATTTGGTAGCCTGTTGGCATCTATTTTACCAATTGTAAATGGGGCACTTAGTGTTATTAGTACGATGGGCATATTATACTTTATAGGTAGCGATAAGGAACTATCTATCTTTGTGTTAAATGTTGCACCGATGATTGGACTTGCACTATCTATTGATTTTGCACTATTATTTGTAAATCGCTTTCGAGAGGAAGTTGCAAAACGAACGGTAAAAGAAGCGATAGCGATTACATATCAGACAGCAGGGCGTGCAATCGTATTTTCAGGATTATGTGTATTTGTTGGCTTATCAGGTTTGTTTTTCTTTAAAATTGATTATATTCAGTCAGTCGCAATTAGCGGAATGATTGTAGTGATTATGAGTATTTTATTTTCACTCACACTACTTCCAGCGCTATTATCATTAATTGGGAAACGGATATTAAAAAAGAATCAAGTAGCACATACGCCGGCAAGAGCGTGGCGTACATTTGCACAATTTGTAATGAAACATCCAATTGCGATGATTATTGTTGTTACAACATTTATTGTGATTTGCCTATTACCGTTACGTACAGCTAATTTGCAGTTCCCTGACGTGGAAGCTTTACCTAAACAAAGTGATACAAGAATTGCATATGAAAAGTACGAAGAGGCATTTAATGAAACGGCCAAAACACATGCTGATGTTACGTTAGTGGTAGAGACGAAAAAAGATATGAAAGAAAAAGAAAGTTTACAAAAGGTAGAAGAAGTCGTTCAAAAATTAAAAGACGATAAGAAAGTGCATGAAGTAAGAAGTTTATACGACGGATTAACAGGTATGAAAGTAGATCAAGTTGCTGGAATATTAGCGTCGCCAGAAGCAGCGAAACTAGCTCCTATATTTGAAGTATATACAAAAGGGAATAAGACGACGATAGAAATCTTTCTAAAAACAAAACCACGTACTGAAACGGCTAAACAATGGGTTCGTGATTTTAAACAAAATTATAAAGAAAAAGATGTTACGTATTATTTAGGCGGAATGACGACGTTCCAACAAGAGTTAGAAGATGAAATTAAAGATAAAGTTGCAATTGGTATGTCTGTTATATTTGGATCGACCTTTATTATATTATTATTTGCATTCCGGTCTATCCTCATTCCAATTAAGGCAATTATTATGAACATACTTAGTTTAAGCGCAACAATTGGAATTGTTGTTTGGTTATTTGAAGGTGGGCATTTTGGTTTAGAGGCAAGTCCTGTTCTATTTGTCTTACCAATCTTCATTTTCGGCCTCGTATTTGGGCTTAGCATGGATTATGAAGTCTTTCTTATTTCACGTATTCATGAGTTATATGAAGAAACAGGAGATAACGATCAAGCGACGTTAGAAGGACTTGTGTCAACAAGTAGAATCATTACATCCGCTGCACTAATTATGATTGTTGTAACTGGTGCGTTCGCCTTTACTGATATTTTACCAGTACGGCAGATGGGGCTTGGCGTTGCATTAGCGATCTTTCTTGATGCAACAATTATTCGTCTTATGCTTGTACCAAGTCTAATGAAATTGTTTGGAGACTGGAATTGGTGGTTACCATTTCGAAAGAAAAGAGAAAAATCATCGTAAAAAATACTCATCTCATAGATGAGTATTTTTTTATGAATAGCAAGACCTACATTTTGCAAATAGTATGTGATAAGAACATTACATATAAGTAGGTGAAGGCAATGTTTCGTTATTTTAAGTTTAAGCTAAATGATACAGTACAGTTTGCAGAAAACGATGGGCATATGTATCGCATTGTCGGTTATCGGTTAGAAAAAGGATTTTATCCAAAAGATGAATGGACTCATATCATTTATGAATTACTTAGAGATTTTGATGGGTATACGATGGATGCGGAAGAGGAGGAACTTGTAAAGGTCATTCAAGTAGAGGATGAGTATTACAAAATACAAGAAATATCGGGCTATCGTTATCCAGTAAAAATGAAGCAAAAACAACAAGTGATGAAAGTAGAAAAGATGGATGATTTATTAGATACGTATAATGATTATAAAAGATTGGCGGATTTCTTTAAAGATTTATCGTATGAGCAAAAAGCGGAAGAAGTATTGCAGGAAATGAAACGGCGTAGAGCGTGAGAGGACAGTCTACTATAAGACTGTCCTCTATTTTTGACGGTGCATCAAATTGTGTTTTCCGTTACAATGAGAGAATCAATAGAAATAAGGTGATATAGTATGGAAACGAAGAAAAAGGGCGAATGGTGCGAAATTACTGTTCCAGCTAAATGGAATGGCATAAGTATTGATTCGTTATTAAAAATAGAATGGGAAATACCGAAAAAGTTGTTACATCAGCTTCGTATGGAAAAAGGTGTTACCGTTAACGGAGAACAGAGGAGATGGAATGAGCTTTTAAAAGAGGGCGATAAGTTACAAGTTCATATGTTTATGGAAGAAGAATACGATGTAGAGCCTGAATACGGGGAATTAGATGTAGTATATGAAGACGATCACGTACTCATTGTAAATAAACCAGAGCAAATGGATACGCATCCTGCTGAAAAAGGTGGAACGGGAACACTTGCAAACCTTGTTGCCTTTCATTTTCAAATGCAAGGTTTAGAGACAAAGGTTCGTCATATTCATCGGTTAGATAAAGATACGACAGGTGGTGTCGTGTTTGCTAAGCATAGAATTGCTGGTGCAATTATGGATCGTTTATTAATGGAACGAAAAATTAAAAGAACATATGCGGCGCTTGTGGAAGGGAAAGTAAAGAAGAAACAAGGAACAATTGACGCAGCTATTGGAAGAGATCGCCATCATGCGACGAGACGACGTGTTTCCCCAAAGGGAGACCAAGCTATAACATATTATAAAGTGGAGAAGTATTTTAAAAAACAAAATGCTACGCTCGTAACGTTACAATTAGAAACAGGTAGAACACATCAAATTCGTGTTCATATGAGCTATAATGGTAATCCGTTAGTTGGCGATGTATTATATGGTGGACAAACGAAATATATGTCCGGGCAAGCATTACATGCGATGAAGATTCATTTCTTGCATCCAATTACGAAAGAAGAAATTGAAGTGGACGTACCATTTCCTACAAAATTAAATAATACAATGAAAGAATTGCAAAGAATGAATGTGTAAAGTGTAAGTTTAAATTTGAGAAAAGTAGATTTTTGCAGGAATTTCTCTAAAAGAAGCGAAGCCGTTAAGAGAAAAGAGAGGTGAGAATTACTTGGTCAAATATAAATATATACTAGGAATATTTTTCGCTTGTCTTTTAGTTACTCTATGCCTCTATCCATATGTACCAAACCGGATGGCAGTACATTGGAATGAAAATGGTGGGCCGAACGAGTTTATGAGTAAACAAATTGTTGTAGCATTTATTCCTTGTCTTATTATTTTCTTACATGGATTGATGTATATTATTTCACATAATATATATAAGTTTAATGAAGGCGAGCATGTTATTATAAGTGGATTTCTAAAGACGATTACTTTATTTATGTTGTTTATCCATATGCTCATTCTCTTTATTAATTATGGAAGCATGATATCCTTTCAGACAGGACTAACAATTGGAATTAGTATGTTTCTTTTTATGCTTAGTAAAGGGTTTAAAAAAGTTAAGAGTACGGAAAAAGATCCAATCAAATTACAAAAGATCCGTTTAGTGAGTAGGCGGATTTTTCAAGTGATGGCATGTAGTATATTGTTTTCATTGTTTTTGAACTTGAAATGGGGATTTTATGTGTTACTTAGTGTAATAAGTGGTGGCTCTATTTTGTTTATGTTCTACGTCTTGTATTCGTACATATTAGAAAGTTATGAAACGTAAAAAAAGAGTCTTCTCATAATGAGAAGACTCTTTTAATCTATTTACTTTGTGATAAATTGTTGTGTCCAGTAGTTGCCGCTTTCTACATAACCAACACCGATATGAGTGAAGCCATTATTTAAAATGTTTGCACGGTGTCCAGCACTGTTCATCCAAGCTTGTACTACTTCTTCAGGTGTACGTTGGCCTTGAGCAATGTTTTCACCTGCAGATTTATAAGAAATACCAAATTTCTTCATCATGTCAAATGGAGACCCGTATGTAGGGCTGTTATGATCAAAGTAGTTGTTTTTTTGCATATCTTCAGACTTGATACGTGCTACTTTGCTTAATTCAGTATCGATTTGTAATGCTGGTAAGCCTTGTTTTGTACGCTCAGCGTTTGTTAATTCAACGACACGTTGTTCGAATTCGCTTAAAGATTTTGCTTCTTCAGCAGGCTTTTGCTCAGCAGGTTTTTGAGTATTGTTGTTTTCAGCAGGCTTTTGAGTTTCTGGTTTTTGAACTTCTTCAGCAGGTTTTTGTTCAACAGGCTTTTGAGTTTCTGGCTTAGCTGTTGGTTGCTCAGTTACAACATTTTCAGTTGGTTGTTGACCAGGAATGAAGCAGTTTGGTTGGAAATTTCCTTGTTGCCATTGTGCTAATGACTCAACTCCCATAGATTGTAAGAATGCTTGTAATTCTTGTTGGCTCATTTGCTTCATCATCACATTAGAATGCTGAATATTTTGAACCTTTATGTTAGATGGTTGTACTGTTGCAGCTTGTGCATCTAAAGATGATACTCCTAGAGTAAGAGCTGTTGCAGCAGCTACAGATAATAAAACACGCTTTTTCATGATGTGTGTCCCCCTATATAAAGTTTTAATTTGTTTTTCACACGATTTGTTTTTGACAGCCTGTCTGACTGACCAATTCATCGTAGCATACAATTTGCGAGAAAAAAGATGGAAAAAAATTCATAGACTTTAAAATTACCTAATTTATCCTAAGTGAAGAAAAGGGAAGAAATAAGAGAAACGTAGAGTATAAAAGGAATTTTCAGCATTTTTATACTTCGTTTTAAGAGGGGGTTTTTGGATAAAGTTACCTAAGTAGAAAATGAAGAATCCTATTGTATCAATGGTTTGAGCATTTTTTTGAGGAATATACTGGATTGATTTTTACAAAACTGTAATGTTTCTGTTGTTCTTTTTTATAATAAAGTAACATATTTTTAATGTTGTAGCGGACAAAAAAGCGGCTATCTCTTTACGTAGACGAAGGAGATAGCCGTTTTCTTATTATTACGTATGTTACGAGTTATTACGAGTTGGTTTCAATTGCTTCTAATAATAGATCTACAATGTGAATTCCTCTCATTTTATGAGAAAGACCTTCTCGCTCAATCCCTAATTTCATTTGTAATAAACAACCTGGGTTTGCAGTAACAATGGTTGCCGCGTCTGTTTCATGCACACGGTCCATTTTGTAATCTAGAAATTCCATTGATAACTCTGAATGAACAATATTGTAAATACCAGCGGAACCACAGCAACGATCCGCGTCTTTCATCTCACGGTATGTTGCGCCTTGAATTGCTTCTAGTAGCATACGAGGTTCTGAAGATGTTCGCATAACATTGCGTAAATGACAAGAGTCTTGATACGTAATAATTTGCGGTGTGAGTCGTAAGTCCTTTCGTTTATGGAAATCTAGTTCTACTAGAATAGCAGTAATATCTTTAATCTTAGAAACGAACTGCTTTGCGCGTTCAGCCCACTGTGGATCGTCTTTTAAAAGATAATCGTAGTCTACAAGGTAAGCTCCGCAACCACCGGCATTCGTAATAATATAGTCGATGTTTAAATCTTCGAATGCTTTTATATTGCGTTTCGCTAGTTCCTTTGCTCCGCTTTTCTCACCAGCATGTCCATGTAATGCCCCGCAGCAACTTTGTGTTTTCGGAATAACGATATCACAACCAGCTAACTGAAGAAGTTTCATCGTTGCGTTATTTGTTTCTAAAAACATAGTATCCATTAAACAACCTGTGAAGAATGCAACTTGTTTCTTCTTTGTACTTTCAGCAGGTAAAAATTCAGGGCGATCTTTCATTGCTTTCATTTTAGGGACTTTTGGTAGAACGAGATCCATCGTTGCAAGTGTTTCAGGGAATAGTTTCATAATCCCTGTTTTATGTGTTAGCGTTTGTAAACCAGAACGCTGATAAAATCCAATTAGACCGGTTAATGTTCTCATTCGATTTTGATGTGGGAATAGTCCTTCAAACACGACTTTACGAACGGCTCTCACTGGTACCGAGAATTTTTTATTTTGATTTATAATATCACGAGCTTCTTCTAATAAATGTCCATAATTCACACCTGATGGACAAACAGGTTCACAAGCGCGGCAGCCAAGGCAAACATTTAATGTATTTTCAACATCTTCATCTGGCTCAATTAAACCGTCAACGACCGCTTTCATTAATGCGATACGTCCTCGTGGTGAGTGAGATTCTTTATATCCAGATTGAATGTAAGTAGGACAAGTTGGCAAGCAGAAACCACATCGCATACAGTTTAGTAGTTCATCTTCACTTAATCGTTCTTTAAATTCCTTTTGAATGTTTTCTTTATTTAATGTTGTCATCGCTCAACCACCACTCTTTTACGAGTGTCTTTCGCAAACATCTTGCCTGGATTCATAATGTTATTTGGATCGAAGGCTTGCTTAATTCCTTGCATAGCAGCAATACCTTCTTTACCTAATTTCATTTCTAAATACGGAGCTTTCATCGCGCCAACACCATGTTCACCAGTAATCGTGCCGCCAAGTTCGATTGCTTTCGCAAATATTTCAGCAAAAGCTTGTTCAGCTCGGTGCATTTCTTCCTCATTACGAGCATCTGTCATACAAGTTGGATGTAGGTTACCATCACCAGCATGTCCAAACGTACAAATAGGAATATGATATTTTTTTGCAATGGCATTAATCGCTTCAACCATCGGAGCAATTTGTGAGCGTGGCACCGTTGCATCTTCCAGTATTGTTGTAGGTTTTAATCTTGCAAGTGCTGATAGTGCACTACGGCGAGCTGTCCGAAGCGCGTCTGCTTCTGCTTCATCTTTTGCAACACGAACATCGACTGCATTCATAGAGCGGCAAACGTGAGCCATTTTTTCAATATCTCGATTGACAACTTCGGGCGGGCCATCTTGTTCAATTAATAAAATTGCTTTTACGTCAGTTGGTAAACCGATTTGTGCAAACTCTTCTACAACTTCAATTGTCGGCTGATCTAAAAACTCAAGTGTCGCTGGAATAATTTTATTTGCAATAATAGAAGAAACAGCACGTGCAGCTTCATTTATATCTTCATATAGCGCAAGCATCGTTTTTTTCGTTTCAGGTATAGGAACGAGTTTTAATATTGCCTCTGTTACGACGCCCAGCGTTCCTTCAGAACCGATAAATAAACGAGTTAAATCGTAACCAGCTACATCTTTTGCTAATTTACCTCCAGTACGAATAATATCGCCATTTGGTAAGACAAGTTCAAGACCCATCACATAATCGCGTGTGACTCCATATTTTAATCCGCGTAATCCACCTGAGTTTTCATTAATGTTACCACCGATTGTAGAAATTTTCATCGAGCTTGGATCTGGTGGATAAAATAAACCTTTTTCTTCTACCGCTTTAATAATATCAAGTGTAATGACACCAGCTTGTACAGTAATTGTTAAATTCTCTTCATCAATTTCTAAAATGTTATTCATATGGCGGAAGATAAGGACGATACCGCCTTCAAGTGGACATGTACCTGCACAAAGGTTTGTTCCAGAACCACGAACATATACAGGAATTTTGTGAGTGTTACATACTTTTAATACTTCAGCTACTTCATTTGTATTACGAGGAGCAATGACTGCATCAGGCATTGCTTGGAAGTTTGGAGTGGCATCATAACTATACGTTAAACGCCCCATATTGGATGTATCTACATTATCTTCGCCAACAATGGATACGAATGAATGAATAATTTGCTTTTCTAACATTGGAAATCCCCCTCAAACTGTTAACGTATTTAGTCATAATAAAAAACGTTGTAACAGTGCTTTCATTATAATGATAAAAAAGTTGGGGGATTCTTTCTATGTATAATCATCTAAAGATTAATCTGTTTTATCATTCTTTTTTGTATGATTATCTAATAAGAGGAGCGAGAAGTATAAAATGTTTAAGTCTTTGAATTGTTTCGGATCAAGTCCTGTATGCTCCTCAATTTTTTTTAGCCTGTAATGCAAGGTGTTAATGTGTATATGTAATTGTTCAGCTGTTTGTTTATAAGATTGGTTATAATCAATAAATAAACGTAAAGTGTGCATAAGTTCAGGCGATGATAGTAAGTTTTCGATCGTGCGTCTTAGAAACTGTTCTCGCGTTTCAGCGGAAATATCTTGTAAGCACATTTCTAAACGTAAATCTTCATTAAATACAATTTTTTTCGTTTCAAGTGATACGGAAAGAGCTTGTAATGCTTGTTCGTACGATAAGTTCATATTGTGTGGCGTAACGGATTGTCCAATCCCGATATATAAAGGAATAGAAAATAAAGTTTCACAGTCTTGTTTTAATCGTTTTAAAAATTGATACGTTTGCTCTTTAGAGTTTGTGGCTGTAAATAAAATAAATCGATCATTTCCCCAGCGAACAAATAGATGCTCCTTTGTTAATAGATTGCGTACATGTTGCCAAACTTTACGCTGAAGCATCGTGTCATTTTGATCGATTGAGAACAAAATAAGTTGTTTCTTCTTATATAAATCAATACCAAGTGTTTTTGCGCGATCAAGAAAGCTTGGGGACCAGTCTGTATTTTGAAGCCAATCAAAGACAAATGCTTCATAAGAACGGTGTTCAAGTTCTAGTTGTTCTAAAAAGTAGTTTTCGTGAATGAGTAATTCGGTCATTTTACGTAATATTTCTCCGTATTGCGAAATATTTTCAGGTTCGCCTGTAATTCCAATGACACCAATTACTTCGTCATGGAATAGTAAGGGGAGGTTCATCCCCGCCTTTACGCCTTGCAAACGTCGTTCATCTTCTTTTGTAATAATGACAGTTTTCTTTTGTTTCGCACAGCGGAGTGCACCTTCATGAAATTGACCGATTCTTTCTACATCTGTACTTGCGATAATAACGCCTTGTATATTAATAATAATGATATTTTCTTTAATTAGTCTGCGTACTTCTCGTACAATTTTATTCGCTAAATCAGGAAAAAGCATAATTTGCACACCTCAAATTCTATTTGTTGTACATTATATATGTAAATGATGTAAGAAAGGGAAATTTCACACTTTCCACACATTTATTTGTTATTTTACAATTATAACGAAATCATCCGAAGATGGAGGGAATCTTTTGAGAAAGTATGTTTTTCTTCTCTGTTTTTTATTTCTATTAGTAGGGTGTCAAGGAAGTTCATATACACCGATTGCTAAAGATAAAAGTGTTATTATAACAACGAATATAAAAGAAGGTAGTCTTAGTTTTATAGATAAACAAACTAAGAAGTTAATTACGACATGGGAACTTAATGAACCGATGGCAGGAATTGCACTACTTCCAAACGGTGAGGACATACTTGTATATGGCAAGCAGTTAGAGTACATGTATGTATATTCACTAGCAAAAGGAAGGCAAGTGGACAAGTATAAAACGGGAAAAGGCATTGTAAATGTGGTCGTATCAGAAGATAAAAAGCAATTATTTGCTGCTGATCAAAAGGCTCAAAAGGTAAGGTTTTTTACGATAAAAGGGAAAGAGGCAGGGAGTGTGTCAACCGGAAAAGGACCAATAACGATGGTAGAGCACGATAACCAGTTATCTGTACTAAACTTTTATGATACGAAGTTAACGACAATTGATACAAAGAAAAAAGAAGTAATCCAATCCTTTATGATTCCTCCAGCGTCAACGGGAGCGACAATTAGTCCGAATGGGAAAGAGATATGGATTGGCGGGCATGGTGATGGAAATCAAGTAAATGAGAAAGTATTAGTGTATTCTTTGCAGAGCGGGGAAATGGTACGTTCTTTACACGCCCCATTCATGCCTGTGAATATAACGAAGGATAATAAGTATGTATATGCATTAAGTCACGGTTCGAATACACTTAGAAAGTTTGATGTTGGCACGTATAAAGAGGTTGCTTCTGTAGAAGTAGGATCGAACCCATTTGCATTTTTGAAGAGCGGAGCAGAAGGATACGTAGCAAGCTATGATAGTGATGAATTGTGCGTCATGGATATGAAGAATTTGAAAATAAAACAAACAATTAAAGTCGGAAAAGGGCCGTTTCAACTTATAGAGAGAGAAGGGAAGGACAATGAGTAAATATAGGGTGCTAGTGGTAGATGATGAAAGTGATATGAGACAGCTTGTTGGCATGTACTTAGATAATTTCGGGTACGAGTGGGGAGAAGCTGAAAATGGAAAAGAAGCTCTACAAAAATTAGAGACGAATCATTATGATTTCGTTGTACTAGATATTATGATGCCAGAGATGGATGGACTTTCAGTTTGTAAAGAAATTAGAAAGACGTCAGATGTACCAATTATATTTTTAACAGCAAAAGGTGAAGAGTGGAATAGGGTCAACGGCTTACGTATGGGAGCAGATGATTATATTGTAAAGCCATTTAGTCCTGGAGAATTAATTGCTCGTATGGAAGCTGTGTTAAGACGTTATACAAAGCAAGAACAACAAGAGGAAGTTCAGTTTGGACCGATCCTGATTAATGAAAAAAGTAGGAAGATTGAGGCGGATGGTGAGCCGATTTCTCTTACAGTAAAAGAGTTTGATTTACTTTATTTTCTTTGCCAACATACGGGACAAGTATTTAGCCGAGAGCAATTGTTGGAAAAAGTATGGGGATATGATTATGCCGGAAGTACAAGAACAGTAGATACGCACGTGAAAACGATGCGTTTGAAACTTGGAGAAAGTGGAAACTACATTCAAACTGTTTGGGGTGTAGGCTATAAATTTGAGGTGTAACGTATGTTTACGATGGTACAGAAGCTTTGGCTGACAGTAGTATGTGCAGTATTTGTAACAGTTTCCTTTCTTTATTTTGTATCTTTATACTCGTACGAAAAACTATACGTTGATAATTTAAAAGATTCATTAGTAACGGAGGGGAAGGGTCTTGCTGCGCAATATGATAAGCGTGAAGGTATATCAACTTTTGAAGAGAAAGTAAGAGCATTTGATCAAATATCTAGTTCAGACGTTCTTTTCGTATCGAATCCACGTGATTTAAGCGCATGCTTACCTTTTGATGTGCATCATCATTCTCTTATAAGTGAAGGGGACAGGCAAGCATTATTAGATGGGAAAACTGTGACAAAGATAGGGTATGAGGAACATTTTGACCGTAATATTATGGGGGTTGTCATCCCTGTTTTAGAAAGTAAAAAATTAGTTGGTATTGTATATTCTTATATTCCTTTAAAAAGTATAAAAGACTTAATATATGATATGGGCCTTATTTTGGCACCGTTAGCACTTGCTATAACTTTACTGACAATATGGATTGGTAGAAAGATTATTATTGCTATTACGAGGCCACTTTCGCAAATGGAACGAGTTGCGAATCATTTAGCTACGGGAGATTTCTCAGAACGAATTACAATTTCTTCCGAAGATGAAATTGGACGATTAGGAAAAGCATTTAATAAAATGGCAAATTCTTTAGAGACAGAAGACGTAAAGCGTAAGGAATTTTTAGCTAACGTTTCACATGAGCTAAGAACACCATTAAGTTATATAAAAGGATATAGTGAGGCTATTTTAGATGGTGTAGCGAAGGGACCACAGCAGGAAAAAGTAACACAGCTCATTCATAAAGAAGCGGATCGTATGCAGCGTCTCGTTCATGATTTGTTAGATTTAGCACAACTAGAAGGGGAACATTTTCCGTTAAAGAAACAACCTATCGTTTTTTCACAACTTATTGAAGATGTGTTAGATACGTATGAGATTAAATTTATAGAAAAGAAAATTCATATTTCAACAAATTTAAATCCAGAAATTATTGTAATGATAGATGAGGATCGTATGCAACAAGTACTTCATAACGTGTTAGATAATGCGATACGGTATACAAATCCAAACGGGGATATTATGATAACGCTTAGGCAAATAGATGATTACTGTGAATTGAACATAAAAGATACGGGAATCGGTATTGATACAGAGCATTTAGAAAAACTTGGAGAACGTTTTTACCGCGTTGATAAAGCGAGAAGTCGCCAACATGGTGGAACAGGTTTAGGTCTTGCTATTGTAAGACAAATTGTCCATATACATGATGGACAGTGGCGAATTGAAAGTGAAAAAGGAAATGGGACGACGGTTATTATTAGATTGAAAGTACAGGATGAGGAGAGCATGTTCTAATTTTTAGGGCATGCTTTTTTGTATAGGAGACAATAGTTATACAGAAAGATATAAATTAATATGTAATAAATATTGAAAATTTGACGATTTTATGAACAAAACATTTGTACTTCTTACCAATTCGTTCTAAAATAGTTATGATGCAAAGTTTTTATAAATCGTTTCAATTGTTGTTTGGAAGATACTGAGGTGATTTAACTGGAGTACAAATCGATTAAACCGAAAAAAATTTACGAAGAAGTATCTGAAGCTATTTTAACAATGATTAAAAATGGTACGTTAAAACCTGGTGACAAACTACTTCCTGTACATCAATTAGCTGAGCAGTTTCAAGTGGGCAGATCTGCTGTTCGTGAAGCGTTAAGTGCGCTAAGAGCGATGGGCTTAATTGAGATGAAACAAGGAGAAGGTACATATGTGAAGAATTTCGATTCTTCTTCATTAACAAAATCGTTAAACAATAGATTATTAATGAAGAAAGAAGATATTTTGAATTTGTTAGAAGTACGAAAGGTGCTTGAAGTGGGGGCAGTTCGAGCAGCTGCGGCAAAACGTACGGAAGAGAATTTGAAAAATATGAAGCATTGGTTAGATGAAATGGCAAAGAGCATTGGAGATGAAAAAGCTGGTGAAAAAGCAGATTTTCAGTTCCATATGGGAATTGCAGAGTCTTCGCATAACAACATTTTGCTTGAACTCATGAATCATGTTTCAGAGATGATTGCTGAAACAATTGGTGAATCAAGACGCATTATTTTATATGGTGAACAAACAACATCAGAACGACTTATAGAAGAGCATCAAGTTATATATGATGCAGTGTTAAAGCAAGATGTAGAATTAGCGCAGCAAGCAATGCTAGATCATTTAACAAATGTAGAACATATTGTCACAGGTATAAACGATATAAATTCGTAATTTAATCTTTTAAAAATCAAATTTTTTGATAAAATAGAGAGAGATTAAGTAAGCGTTTTCTTTAGAAGAGGGAGAGGATAGGCCATGGTTGAGCCTACTTCTTCTTTTCTTAGTCATCTGATGACCATATGTTTGTTGGTGGAGTTGTAAAAAGGGGGAGTAATCATTATGAAAGTTACTTTATTTGTTACTTGTTTAGTCGATATGTTTGAAACAAACGTCGGCAAAGCAACAGTTGAAGTGTTGGAGCGTTTAGGTTGTGAAATTGAATTTCCAGAAGCACAAGTTTGTTGTGGGCAGCCTGCTTATAATAGCGGCCATGTAGAAGCAGCAAAAGAAGCGATGAAACATATGATTGAAACTTTCGAAGATGCAGAATATATTGTTACGCCATCTGGTTCTTGTGCGACAATGTTTCATGAGTATCCGCATGTTTTCAAAGATGATCCAAAGTGGGCTAAACGTGCACAAAAAGTTGCTGATAAAACTTATGAATTTACACAGTTTATTGTAGATGTTTTAAAAGTTACAGATGTTGGTGCAAGTTTACCAGGGATAGCTACTATTCATAAATCATGTCATATGACGCGTATGCTTGGAGTAAAAGAAGCACCAGGAATTTTATTATCAAATGTAAAAGGATTAACTGTGAGAGATTTGCCAAACGTGCAAAATTGTTGCGGGTTTGGGGGAACGTTTTCAGTTAAGATGACTCCAATTT
>Ga0102589_1002507_pt1 | contig 21088 bp, 23 predicted proteins | sample AraplaMF_Col_mLB_FD_76858 | JGI IMG/M metagenome (GOLD analysis project Ga0102589, IMG submission 76858) | Arabidopsis root microbial communities from the University of North Carolina, USA - plate scrape MF_Col_mLB | ecosystem: Host-associated > Plants > Roots > Endosphere | place: USA... | reverse complement strand
ACGGTCAGCGCGTCGAAGATCATCTTCGACGCGCTGACCGTCAACTCAGCTAGGACTATGGGTCTTGATGGCTACGGCCTGGAAAAGGGCAGGAACGCCGATCTCGTCATCCTGCAGGCGCGCGATCCGCTGGAGGCGCTCAGGCTGAAAGCGAACCGGCTCACCGTCATCCGCCGCGGCAAGATCATCGCGCGGAGCTCGCCTCGCTTGAGCGAACTCAAAATCGAGGGCAGGCCGGCACGGCTGGACGCGTCGGATTTCTATCCCACAGCGCCGAGCTGACCACAGATTTCTTTAGGAGTGAAGCGCTGCTGCCGGTCGACCATATCCTGATCCCCGAGCGCCTGCTCTCGTCCTGAAGACCATCAACAGCACCGCCCCCTCAAGGCGGTGCGCCTTGAGGTTGTTGGGGCGTCGCCTTCGACTCAGGGACAGATGCAGACTTCCTCATCTGGCGCAAAAATTGCTTTCATGAGCGATGGAGAACACCATATGCTCGACATTGACCCGCGAATATTCTCGATAAGCCGGCCGTCGCTTCGGCAATATAAAGCGTTCGTTCAGCGCGACCTCATCATAGAGACCTACCACAGCTCGGCTGGCGAAATGGCCTCACAGGGCTCACTTCACAGGATCTCGATCAACCGCACTGCTCACCGGAAATATGCACACCGATATGGTTCGGCAAATTTCAGATCTGTCGACAGGCCGTCCTTCACATTGGGCTTTCAGCCGGCTTCGATAAATTTCGAAGTCGAAGGCGACGCCGCAGATTACATATCGATTTTCCAGGCTCCGAAGCTCTACGAGAACCTGGGCTTGAGAGATTTCGATCCTGACCGCCTCAATGACGATGCATTCAGTGCAGCATCGGACCCGACTACCTTGCAGGTGGCCCTTTCACTCGCTGCAGCCGTCGAGCAAACCGAATGCGCCGACCCTCTCCTGATGGAGCACCTTGGCATGGCGCTCGCCTGTTCCGTCGTCAGGCTCCTGGGAACAAGACCAGCAGTCGGGATACGGTCGATAACGTCGGAAAAGCTGAAGCGGGTGACCGAGTATGTCGAAGATTATCTTTGTCGTGCCGACCTCAACGTCGATGAACTGGCCGGCGTCGCCCACATGAGCCACTTTCATTTCAGCCGCGCCTTCAAGAAGGCCGTCGGGAAGCCACCGCACCAGTTCATACTCGATCGAAGGATTGAGAGGGCTCGAATTTACCTGGCCGATGGCAAGGAAACACTCTCGGAGATTGCCTATGCCACCGGCTTTTCCAGTCAGGCACATTTCTCGAGCGTATTTCGCCGGATCGTCGGCGTAACTCCCACTGACTATCGCAGATCATTGCAATGATTGGCGCCGATGCGCAGAAAAGCAGCTTTGCAAAAAAATAGCGCACGATTTTGAAATCGCACTCCGCGTTTGCAAGACACACTCTCGACAACAAGGGAGTATCGAATGCCTGCCTTCGCGCAAGTTAATCCAATCACCGATATCTGCTTTCTGGTCGAAGACATTGACCGGGCAGCGGCCTTCTACGTCGATAGCCTCGGCTTCAAGCCACGCCGGCGCGCTCCAGGCTTTGCCGATTTCAAGGGTGCGGGCGTTACCCTCGCCCTTTGGGAGATCGACCATATTGCCCAAAATACCGGCGTATCCGGCCTGAAGGCCCCGCCCGGAGTTCACAAAGCCTGCGCTGCGATCGAGCTTTCTTCCCCCGCGGCCGTTGACGCAGCCTACGCCGAACTGGCAGCTGCCGGCGTCACCTTCCAGGGGCCTCCCCAGGATTACAGCTGGAATGCGCGCTGCTGCTACTTCGCAGATCCTGATGACAATCTCTGGGAACTCTATGCCTGGGCCGAAGGCGGTCCTGTGGGCGATCTCGACTAGACAAGGCTCTGCCGCCGATGCTGGCAAGGGCGTTAACAAAAAGGGAAATGGCGATGACGATGAACCGACGCAGACTTCTGGCCAACGGTGCGCTTACGCTTGCTGCTCTATCCGGCGGCCTAAGCATCTTTGCGCCCATCAGGGCGAACGCCCAAAGCGCAAAGGTGGTCATCAAGTACGATTGGTTGATGAGCAACGGTCAGATCGGAGACATCGTCGCCGCGAGGAAGGGATTTTTCCGGGCTGAGGGACTGGAGGTGGAGTTTTCTCCCGGAGGCCCCAACTCCGCGACCGTGCCTCCGGTCGTGACCGGCCAGGCCGGGCTCGGCCAGTTCTCGGACTCGGCGCAATTGCTGCTCGCACGCGCCTCAGGGGTTCCGATCAGGATCATCGCTTGCGGATTTCGCATGGCACCTTTCGCGTTCTACTCGCTGCCGAAGGCGCCAATCCGCACTGTCAAGGACATGGTCAGTAAACGCATCGGGATTCAGCCAACCGCCCGTTACGTCCTGGATGCAATCCTTCTCAAGAATGAGATCGATCCGTCGAGCCTTACGATCACAAACATCGGCTTCGACATGACGCCGTTGATGACGGGCCAGGTCGATGCGGTGACGGGCTGGATCACCAACACCCAGGCTCTATCCGTTATCGGGCCTGACCGGATCGATTTGATGATGAAGGATACGGGGCTGCCGTCTTATGCCAACGTCTACTTCGCAACCGACGATGCGATCGACAAGCACGCCGACACGCTTTCGAAGGCAACGCGAGCCATAGCCAAGGGCTGGGCATGGACGCACGAGCATCCAGAAGACGCGGTGAAGCTCATGGTCGAAGCCTATCCGCAGCTCGACCTGGCAGTGGAGTTGAAAACGATACCGCGGATCATGTCACTGAGCTTCGATGAGACGACGGCAAAGGATGGATGGGGTACCTTCGATCCCCAGGGTATTGCCGAGCAAATCTCGGTCTATGACAAGGTTGGCCAGTTCAAGTCCGGCCCACCAAAGCTCGATGACTGCTTTTCGACCGCCATATTGGAGATGACGGCAGGAGACCGTCCGAAGATCGGATGAACCCTGTGACAAACGAAATTGCAATCGAGGCGAGGAGCCTTGGGCTCGGCTATCCGGGATCGATGCAGCCGGTTCTGGAGGGCGTCGATCTCAGCGTCGCCAAAGGCGAGTTTCTGACGATCCTTGGCCCGTCTGGATGCGGAAAGTCGACGCTCCTTCGCGCAATTGCCGATCTGCTGCCGCCAATCAACGGCCGGCTTTCCGTGCTTGGGAAGCCGGCGGCGGAGGCGAGGAGGCAGCGGGAGGTTGGATTTGTATTCCAGGAGGCCACCCTGCTTCCCTGGCGCACAGTGCGAGACAATGTCTGCCTGCCATTGCAGGTTGGAAAAGGCCGCATCGCCAAATCGGTCCAGCCAAGGGCCGACCATTGGCTGGAGCTGGTCGGCCTTGCCCATCTATCGGATCGCTATCCAAACCAGCTTTCGGGCGGACAGCGCCAACGCGTTTCGATTGCACGCGCCCTGCAGTGCGAGCCGGACATCCTCCTGATGGATGAGCCCTTCGGCGCGCTCGACGAAATCACCCGCGACCGGCTCAATGATGAACTTCTCTCCATCTGGCGTCGGACACACGCGACGATCCTGTTCGTGACACACAGCATTACCGAGGCGCTTTATCTCGGAGGGCGCGTACTGGTGCTTGCCGCAAATCCTGGCCGGTGCCAGGCCCTCATCGATCTCGCGTCACTGAAGGATGAAAACGGCGTCTGTCGCAGGGAAAGCCCGCAGGCACAGGAGGTAGCAGCGCAACTGCGCCAGCTGCTGCGCGATGGTGGAGCGTAATCCCTTGAAGAGAGACCAACTTTCCCTGTTGGAAGCGACTATTCTTCCGGTTGCCGGCGCGTTCTCGTTGCTGATCGTCTGGCAATGGGTGTTACCGGCGCTCGGTGTCCCGGCCTATATCGTCCCCACGCCCTTCTCGGTCCTGCGCACATTCGCCAGTGAATGGCGGGGGCTCATCCAGAACGCGCTGCCCACCTGGTACGAGGCTCTTCTTGGCTTTTTTCTCGGCAATCTGACTGCAGTGATCCTTGCCATTGTCTTCGTCTACAGCCCACGTGTCCAAGCGGCCTATTTTCCCGTCGTGCTGCTCTTCAACACCATTCCGGTTTTGGCCCTGGCGCCGATCATCATTCTCGTCTTCGGTCTCGGCATTTTACCCAAGGTCGTGATCGCCGCTCTCCTCTGTTTCTTCCCGACGCTCATCAACATGGTCCGCGGCCTGACATCGGCGACAAGCAAAGAGCTGGAGCTCATGCATGTTCTGTCGGCAAGCGGATGGGAAACCTTCTGGCGTCTCCGGGCTCCGCGGTCGGTACCGCTTCTGTTCGCCTCGCTGCGAATATCAGCAACGACCTCTGTGATCGGCGCGATCGTGGGGGAATGGATCGGATCAGACCGCGGACTTGGCGCCGTCATCATTCAGTCGACGTTCAACTACCAGGCCGAAAGGCTGTTTGCGGCGGTGCTGCTTGCCTCGCTGTCCGGCATCATCTTCTTTGCGATCGTTGGCCGGATCGAGCGGATCTTCCACCGGCTGGCATCGCCTTGAACCAAACATGTCCTCGACAGACATGATGGCGTCAGCGCTCGCCCTTCACCCGGATCAGATAGGGCGGCGTCAGGCCCGTAGGCATGGCGGGCAAGTGCTGGAGGATCTTCAGGTTGGGGTCGAGCGCGCGGCGCAAGTGATCGGCAAGTGCCAGACAGGCCTTCTCGATATCGCCGGCCAGAAGCGCGTCATAGACGCGCGTATGCTCTGATATCATCATCGAAATTTCCGCTTCAGTGCGAAGCTTGGCGAAGGTCGAGTGGGTGGCGATGAGGACGCGTTGGCTTCGGCGTACGGCTGCAAGAAGCACCGTGTTGGGGCAGGGTGCGAGTGAATCGAGATGCAGGTCGGTTTCCGCCTGCTCCAGCTTTTCCGCCGCCTGCGGATAGGGGCCGAGAGATTTCAGCCTTTGCCTGCGCTCTTCAAGGCCTTCCTTCCGCAAGAAGGGGTAGGCCTGGCGCAGGGCCTCCGGTTCCAGCAGGCGGCGCATGTCGTAGTGATGGCGGAAAACCTTGGCGCTGAGCGGCCCGGCATACCATCGGTTGTTGCTGTCCTGTTCGATGACGCCGCTGCGCTCCAGCTGCGTCAGCACTTCATGGGCGATGGTGCGGCTGACATCGTAATGCTGAGCAAGGGCGGTTTCGTTCAACAGGAAGCGGCCATAGGCAAGACAGACGGCAACGGCGTGCTCGACTTCGGGATAGATCTGCTCCCGGCGGTTGACGACCGGCACGGTGAGCGAATGCGGCAGGTCGAGGCCGGCCGCAAAAAGGTCACCGCGCCGCGGATCACCGCCCGGCACGATGTAGCCGCGCCCTTCGAAGGTTTGAATAAGGTCTTCGGACAGGAGCCGAGCCAGCGCGATACCAGCCGGAATACGGCTGACATTGAAAGCCCGCGCCACGTTCGCCTGGCCGAGAACGAGGCCTGGCGTCAGCGCGCGCCGTTCCAGATGGTCGCGTAGAACCTGGTAGATCGTCAGATAGATCGGCTCCGACCGAACAGCCGCAGCGGCGGCTTCAGTCTCCACCTCGCTCGGCATCGTCATGTCTGTTCCAGAGGTTCTCTGCCCATTCCCCGATGCGCCCGATCAGCTTGCGGGCGGTCTTGCCTGCGCGATCCATGATGAAGAAACCATGGATGGTTCCCTGCCACTCCTCGTAACAGACGTCATTTCCGGCGGCAATCAAGTGCTGTGCATAAGCGCGACCCTCGTCCCGTAACGGATCGTGGTCGGCGGTGATCAGCAAGGCGGGCGCGAGGCCCGTGAGGTTGCTCGCCAGCAGCGGCGAGACGCGGGGATCAGCAGGCGGCGTGCCGCCGGAGAGATAATTTTCCGCAAACCAGATCATCGTCGATTGATGGAGCGAAAAGCCGCTTGCGAACTCGGCGCGGCTTGCGGTCGTGCCCGAGAGATCGGTCGCCGGATAGACCAGGACGTGCCCGGTAAGCCCGACGCCAAGATCGCGCGCGCGGATCGCCAGCGATGCACAAAGGCTTGCGCCGGCACTGTCGCCTGCAAGGATCAGCCTGCCTGCATCGAGCCCGCGCGCCTCACCATTCTCCTGAAGCCAGAGAAGTGCCGCTTCAGCATCCTCGAAAGCGGCCGGAAACGGCGCTTCCGGCGCCTTGCGGTATTCGACCGACAGCACATTGGCGCGGGCGGCATTGGCGAGCGCCCGAACGGGGCCGTCATGGGTTTCGATACTGCCCACCATCCAGCCGCCGCCATGGAAGAACAGGATGGTCCGCTTCCTTCCAGCCATGCGATAGAGCCGCGCCTTCAACCTGGTATCGCCATTTGGAATTTCGAGGTCGTCGATGCCGGAGACCTTGTCCTTTTCGCCCCAATGAAGGGCGAGCCGCATCTCGGAATCGGCGCGTGCCTGCTGTGGCGGGAGCGTTTCCATCGCCGGCCCGCCAAGCGCATCCTGCTCTTCCAGCATCATCCGATATTCCGGCAGAAGCCTCGATCGGTCGACATGTGCCCGTTTCTGCCGCGGCTCCATCAACGCCTCCCTGTCGATTGTTAGCTGCGATGGAAACGGAAGATGACAAAAAAGTCAATAATCGAATATTGCATGCGATATTCGATCGTGTTAGCGATTGGACATGGCAATGCTGGAAGAGGACCGGACTTGCCCAAAACGGGAGGATGTCATGACAATTCGCAGTTTCATTGCTGCAGGCCTTGCATGCTCCGTGGCAGTCGCGCCGCTCAGCGCCTTCGCCTCGGATAACAAGATCGCCCTGGTTCCGGGTGGTCCGCACCCCTATTTCGCGCCCTGGGAACAGGCTGCTGCTGATGCCGCGAAGGATTTCGGCATCGCCGCCGTCGACTATAAAGTGCCGAGCGAATGGAAGCTTGAGGCGCAGACCGAGCTTCTGGAAAGCCTCGCGGCACAGGGCACCAACGGCTTCGGCGTCTTTCCGGGCGATGCGGTCGGCATCAATGCCACGGTCTCGGAAATGAAGAGCAACAGCATTCCATCCGTCGCGCTCGGCGGCTGCGCGCAGGATCCGACCGATGTCGGGCTTTGCCTGGCGACAGACGTGTCCCAATCGGCCTATCTCGGCACCAAGGCGCTGATCGAGGCCATGGGCGGCAAGGGCACGATCGTTCATCTGGCCGGCCTGCTCGTCGATCCGAACACGACGCTGCGCGTCAAAGCGGTCGAAAAGGCCGTCGGCGAAACGAACGGCGCCGTCACGCTGCTGCAGACGGTCGGCGATACCGACAGCCAGGAACAGGGCGACCAGAAGATCAACGCGCTGCTCGCTGCGCAAAAGGACAAGATCAACGGCCTGATTGCCACCGGATACATTTCCTCGGTGGTTGCCGCGACTGCACTCAAGAACCTCGGTGACAAGAAGATCAAGCTCGTTGGCATTGATGACGACAAGATCATCCTCGATGGCATTCGTGACGGTTTCGTCGCCGGCACGATGGCGCAGAACCCCTATGGCCAGGCCTATATCGGCGCCTATGTGCTGGACCAGATGACAGGGGGCTGCAGCGTGAAGGCCGACGCCCCGTGGATCGCAACGCCACAGACGGCGCATTTCGTCGATTCCGGCACGCTGCTGATCTCGGCCAAGAACGTCGACAGCTATAAGGACGACCTGAAGGCGCTGACGAAGAAGCTGCAGGCTGGTTTCAAGGCCACCTACCTCTCCTGCAAGTGAGGAAAATGGCGCGGGGCCGAACAGGCCTCGCGCCAGATTATCCACGTTACCCACTTCCGTTTAACGATACCGGTCATCCCAGCGCATGGCACCCATCGACAATGATAGTCCCGTCCCCGATACAGGCAGACACAGCCTGCTGGGACTGCTGACCAGAGGACCAGCGCAGCTTGGCCTTCTGATCATTCTTCTGATCCTGTGGGCCGTTTTCACCAGCCTTGCGCCGGGCTTCCTGTCCCGCTTCAACCTGAATTCAATGGGGCGCTCGGTCGCGATCGATGTCGTGGTCGGCTTTGCGCAGATGGTGGTGCTGGCGACCGGCGGAATGAACCTCTCGGTCGGTGCTATCGGCGTCTGCTGCGTGATGGCCGCCGGCTATCTGATGCAGATGGCCGGCCTTCCCATTCCCGTTGCGATCCTCCTGACCCTTGCCTTCGGCGGTTTGCTCGGTGCACTCAACGGGCTGGCCATCGTCAAGACCGGGGTCAACAGCTTCATCGTGACGCTTGCGAGCGCCAGCCTGTTTTCCGGCGGCATGCTGATCTTCACCAAGGGCGTGCCACTGAACGGATTGCCGGCAACATTCGGCGCCTTCGGCCGCAGCAGCATAGGCCCGGTACCGTCGCTGGCGATCACCGCCCTTGTGATCGGCGCAACGCTCTACATCCTGTTCAAGCATACGGTGCTCGGCCGGCAGGTCCTGGCCGTCGGCGCCAATGCGCGCACGGCGGAAATGTCGGGCATCCCGGTCGGGCGGATCACCATTTTCGTTCATGTGCTCTCGGGTGTGCTCGCTGGCGCTGCCGCCTTGATGCTGACATCGCGGCTTTCGGCCGCCATGCCCGCGGTTGCCGGCGACGACTGGCTGCTTCCCTCCTTCCTCGCGCCCGTCATCGGCGGCACGGCGCTGGCCGGCGGCATGGTCTCGGTCATCGGCACAATCCTCGGCGCGCTGCTGGTCGCAACCATCCGCAGCGGCTTGCTCGTGCTGCAGGTCGGGAATTTCTGGCTGCAGCTCTTCCTCGGCGTCTTCCTGCTCTCGGCGATCCTCTTCGAGCGCTACCGGACGAAGCTCGCCATCCGCGAACAGACGAGGCGCGCATGAAGACGCTCATTTCCCTGGCCGCACGGACGCAGTGGTCCGGCATCCTTGTCGGCGTGATCGCCGGCGGCATCGCGCTCAGCCTCGCCTCTCCCGCCTTCATGACGGAATTCAACTGGTTCGTGATGCTGCGCAGCATCTGCGTGTCGCTGCTCGTCGCCTTCAGCCAAATGGTGATGCTCGGCGTCGGACAGATGAACCTTTCGGTCGGAGCGCTCGGCGGGCTCATCGCTGTCGTCACCGGCGGCCTGATGGACATCTGGGGCTTGCCGGCGATCGTCGCCATCGCCATCGCCATCGCGTTCGGCGGCTTTGCCGGTTTCGTCAATGGCTGGCTGACGGTGCGCACCGGCATCAACGGTTTCATCGTGACGCTGGCAACCGGTTCGGCCTTTGCCGGCATCAATCTCGGTATCACCAAGGCCATTCCCTTCTACAATCTCTCACCGGCCTTCGTCGCCTTCGGCAATGGGCGTTTCGGTCCCTTCCCGATGCTGCTGATCGTGCCGCTGGTCGTGACCGTGCTGCTCGTCGTCTTCTTTGCCCGCACGGTCGAGGGCCGATATATGCTGGCGGTCGGCGGCAACAGCCATGCAGCGGAACTCTCCGGCATCTCCGTTGCTCGTGCCACCATCATGGCGCATGTACTGTCAGGCCTGCTTGCCGCGACTGCCGGCGTGCTCGCGGTGGCCCAGCTCGGCTCGGCGCAGCCGACGATCGGCGCGGATTGGGTGGTCATTTCCTTTGCGGCTCCGATCATCGGCGGCGCGAGTCTCGCCGGCGGCTCCATATCCATTCTCGGCACTTTCATCGCAGTGCTCTTGGTCGGGCTGATCCAGAACGCCATGATACTGCTGGCAGTCGATCCCTATTGGGTCACCTTCCTGCTCGGCGCACTGATCCTTGCCGCCGTCTGGATCAACCGCTATCGCGCCATCCGTGTCGGGGAGGATTGAGATGACGCTCGTTCTCGACAAGATCGGCAAGTCCTTCCCCGGCGTCAGGGCGCTCAACAACGCCTCGCTGGCGCTCAATGGCGGCGAGATCCATGCGCTGATGGGCGAGAACGGCGCCGGCAAATCGACTCTGATCAAGATCATCACCGGCGTTCACCGGCCCGACAGCGGGACAGTGACGCTGGACGATGCGCCGCTGTCGCTTGCCTCGCCGCGCGATGCGATCGCGCTCGGCGTTTCTGCCGTGCATCAGGAACGCAACCTCATTCCACGCTTCTCGGTTGCCGAGAACATCCTTCTGGAGAGCCTGCCGGTCCGAAACGGCCTCATCGATTTCCGCCGCGCCAACGATGAGGCGCGCGAGCATTTGCGCAAAGTCGGCCTCGATATCGATCCGGCAACCGAAGTCCGGCGTCTCAGCGTCGCGCAGATGCAGATGGTGGAGATCGCCAAGGCTCTCAGCCACAAGGCGAAGGTGCTGCTGCTCGACGAGCCGACCGCTTCGATCACCGATGCCGAGACCGAAATCCTCTTCCGCCTCGTGCGCCAGCTGCGCGATCAGGGAACGGCAATCCTCTTCGTCAGCCACAAACTCGAAGAGGTCTTGAGCCTTTGCGACCGCGTCACGGTGCTGCGCGACGGGGAAACGACACTGCGCGGCGCGCCGATGGCCGGCATGACAAGGCAGACGCTGATCGAGGCGATGATCGGCCGCGCCGAACGGCCGGTAATCGCCCGCGCAGGGAAATCACAGGAAGGCACGCCTAAGCTTGAGCTTCGCGACGTTGCCACCGCTGCCGGCCACAGCGATATTTCCTTTTCGCTGCGCCGTGGCGAAATCCTTGGCCTCTACGGGCTCGTCGGCGCCGGACGTACCGAACTGATCCGCGCCATCATCGGTAAGGACAAGGTGATGTCGGGCGCGATTGAGATCGACGGCAAGCCCGTGCGCATCCGCTCGGTGGAAGATGCGATCAAGCGCTTCCGCATGGGCTATGTCAGCGAGGACCGGAAACATGAGGGCGTCATCCTCGCCCATCCTATCCGCTCCAACATTGCCATGACGGTCTGGGGCAGGATCGCCTCGACCCTTGGCCTGATCGGCGCTGGCCAGGAGCGCAAGACCGCCGCCCCGCTTGCACGGCAACTGGAAATCCGCACACCGAATCTGGAGCAGTTCGTCGGCAACCTTTCGGGCGGCAACCAGCAGAAGGTTTCGCTCGCCAAGTGGCTGGCAGCCGATGTCGATATCCTTTTCATCGACGAACCAACCGTCGGCATCGACATCAAGGCCAAGGCCTATATCCACGAGCTGATCAACGGGCTCGCCGACAAGGGCATGGCGATCCTGCTGATCTCGAGCGACATGCCGGAAATGGTGGCGCTCGCCGACCGCATCCTCGTCATGCACGATTTCAGGATCGTCTACGAGCATCAGAACGACCGCAAATATGAGGCAGCAAGCCGCGCCATCATGTCGGCAATCCACGCGGCTGAACCCGGCCAGACCCGCACGGCAAGTTAGGAGGAGCCATGGCCCGCATTGAAAAGATCGAACTGCGCATGGTGGACCTGCCGCCCAAGGTGAAGCGCACCGATGCGATCCAGAGCTTCGTCAGCCAGGAAACGCCAATCGTCACCATCACCGATTCCGACGGCGCTTCCGGCACCGGCTATTCCTATACGATCGGCACCGGCGGCTCCTCCGTCATGCGGCTTCTGTCTGACCATCTTGCGCCGCTGCTGATCGGCGAGGATGCCGATTGCATCGAGGCGATCTGGCACAAGCTGGAATTTGCCACCCACGCCACGACGATCGGGGCGATCACGGCGCTGGCGCTCGCCGCCGTCGATACCGCGCTGTGGGATCTAAGGGCGAAGAAGCAGAAACTGCCGCTGTGGAAACTCGCAGGCGGCGCCAAGGACAGCTGCCCGCTCTATACGACCGAAGGCGGCTGGCTGCATATTGAGAAGCAAGCGCTCGTCGAAGACGCCCTGCACGCCAAGGCCAAGGGTTTTTCCGGCTCGAAGGTGAAGATCGGCAGGCCACATGGCGCCGAGGACTATGACCGGCTGTCTGCCATGCGCGCAGCACTCGGTGACGGCTTCGAGATCATGACCGACTGCAATCAGGGTTTTACCGTCGATGAAGCCATCCGCCGGGCCGCACGGCTGAAGGAGCTCGATCTCGCCTGGATCGAGGAACCGCTGCCGGCCGACGATCTCGACGGGCATATCCGGCTTTCCCGCTCCTCCCCAACGCCGATCGCCGTCGGCGAATCCCTCTATTCGATCCGGCATTTCCGCGAATATATGCAGAAGGGCGCCTGCTCGATCGTCCAGGTCGACGTTGCCCGCATCGGCGGCATTACGCCCTGGCTCAAGGTGGCGCATGCAGCCGAAGCCTTCGACATTCCGGTCTGCCCGCATTTCCTGATGGAGCTGCATGTCAGCCTCGTCTGCGCCATCCAGAACGGTAAATATGTCGAATATATCCCGCAGCTCGACGACCTGACGACGAAGGGCATGGAGATCCGCAATGGCCGCGCCATCGCCCCCTCCGAACCCGGTATCGGCATCGATTGGGACTGGGATGCCGTCAAGAAACGCAGCATCGCGGAATTCACGACGGACGTTACGCAAAGGCGGTAGCGACATGCAGCGCATGGGCATGGTGATCGGCCTGGAGCCGGACAAAGTCGCGGAATACAAGGCGCTGCATGCGGCCGTCTGGCCGGAGATCCTGGCGCTGATCTCCGCCTGCAACATCACCAACTATTCGATCTTCCTGAAGGAGCCGGAAAACCTGCTGTTCGGCTACTGGGAATATGTGGGCGAGGACTTCGAAGCCGATATGGCGAAGATGGCCGCCGAACCGGCAAACCAGAAATGGTGGGCTGCCTGCAAGCCCTGCCAGAAGCCGCTCGCGACCCGCAAGGAAGGTGAGTGGTGGGCGATGATGCCGGAAGTGTTTCATCTCGATTAAATTTTACAGTCGCGGCGAGAGGGTGCCCTTGTTCTCGAAGCCCGGCCATGGCTGCAGATTTATAACAGTAAGCAGCGGCCTAAACACACTATCGAAATTCTGAGAATAGTTTGCCTGCGCGACGCCGCATTACCGCGGCGAACTATGACTCGTGCGCTGTCGACCGGAACTCCTGCGTCGTTCCAAAACTGGATAGCAGGCGGGAAAATATACCACTTATAGAATGGATCACACGCCTTGACGCACCTCTAAGCGGTGGCTAACTTGCAATTTCTACAACTTCAGCGGTTTAAATTCTGCTCGTTTTTCAATGGTACAATTTTGAATTTTGGGGGAAATAATTATGTCTGAGAGCTTCAATGCACTTAATACGCTGACGGGCGGCAACGGCAATGACGTGCTGAGTGGCGGCGCGGGTGATGATATCATCTCTGGCGGTCTCGGCAACGACACGCTCTATGGCGGCGCCGGCAACGACATCCTGATCAATGACGGTCACGGCATCGATGGCCTTTGGGGCGGCACCGGCAACGACACCTATCAGTTCGCCTTCGGCAGCCAGGTGGTCGTCGGCGATCCGAACCTCGCTTTCCTGAACCATGTGTCCGATGCCGAGGCAGAAGGCTCCTCCGACACGCTGGTGTTCACCAACGCCAATTTCGAGGACCTGGAGTTCCTGCAGGGCTACAAGGGCTTCCGTCCGGATCATCTCTATATCCGCCATACCGCAACCAATGAGGTGATGGGCGTCAGTTGGCAGTTCTCTTCTGCCGATCCGGCAAGCACCGCCGGTATCGAGACCTTCGTCTTTGCCGATGGCAGCTACATCACCCGCGCCGAACTGCTCACCCTCATCGGCGGAGGAACCATCGTTCCGCATGCGTCGAACGCTGGTATGGATGCTTTCGTGTTTAACACCGACTTTGATCGAGATAGCCAGACTCAATCTGTTTTGGCGAATGAAATGCCTGAATTTACGGGGGTCGATAGCGATGCATTTGCTGATTTTGCAGTAGTGCTGGATAGTTCAGACCAGACCGTCGATCCTTCAATCATGGCAGACAATCAAAACTTGGTTGCATTCATAAATTCGCAGGCAATGCACTCATCGCTGCTCTTTTGAGAGCTGGACAATTCTGCAGGAGGGTGAAATATCCTTCCTGCAGCAATTTCAACCTTATGCTGTTGGACAAGAGACTTGGCGCTGATCTCGGCCTGCGAAACCAGTCGATCTTTCCGAAGGAAGCCGCTCGCGACCCGCAAGGAAGGCGAGTGGTGAGCGATGATGCCGGAAGTGTTTCACCGGGATTGAGGTTTTCCGGATCGGCGGCTTGCCGGCAAATAATCACCGCACCGAGATGGACAAATCCGGCCGTCCAAGCATTTGGCCGAGCGAGGTCAGCGGCGGCGGGACGCCGAGGCCGAGAAAGGAGAACGCGATCTCCAGAATGGTCGTGCCCGGAAAATTGAGCGTCAATTGAACGACGAGGGATCGGCGGCAATAGCTGATCGCGGGTGCGCAACTGCGACCGCGCCAACCAGTCCTACACGGTCCCGGTAGCGTCGCGCGGCAACAGCCATATACCTATCTTCGAGCGATGATGCCGGTCATGATGCGGATACGCCGGCGCTGCCCTGCCTGACAGATGTTTGCAGGGCGGCCACACCGGCCCTCAACCGGGGTGCGGCGAAATCGAGGAAACGGCGCATCTTGAGCGGCATCTGGCCACGGGCGAGATGGATCAGGTGGATGGGCGCGGGCTCCGGTTCAAAATCCTCAAGCACGAGCTTAAGTGCGCCGATGCCAACCGCCTCTGCGACTTGATAATAGAGCAGTCGGGTGACACCGGCACCGCGGATTGCGGCTTCCGCCGCTGCCTCGGTGGTGGTGACGGAAAGCCGTGGGATGATCGCCACCTCGATGGCTTTCGGCGCACCTGCCTTTCGGAATTGCCAGCCGGCCGTCGGCGTCAGGACCTCGACGCTGATGCAAGGCAGGCCCAGAAGATCGGCCGGCTCCTTCGGCATGCCGCGGCCGGCAAAGAGGGCCGGACTGCCGCAGACGACCCTGCGAACCGAACCGACTCGCGTTGCGACCATGGTGCTGTCGGGCAGATTGCCGATACGCACGGCCATATCGACATGTTCTTCGACGAGATCGATATTGCGGTCCGCCAGCATCAGCCGCACGTTGATTGCCGGAAAGGCGGCCAGAAAGTCCACCACGACAGGCAGCACATGAAGACGGCCGAACTGCATCGGCGCCGTTATCACTAGCTCGCCTTTCGGCATGGCGAATTCGCCCGATGCCTGACGCTCGACCTCTTCCACTTGCTCGAGGATGCGCCTTGCCGCCTCGACATAGGTGGCGCCCGCATCGGTCAGGGCGATCTTCCGGGTGGTGCGGGTCAACAGCTTCGTTCCCAGCAGCGTTTCCAGCTCGGTGATCCTGCGGCTCAGCGTCGGCAGCGGAATCTTCAGCGACCGGCCGGCCGCAGACAGGTTTCCCTTGTCCACCACCTCCAGCAGCATCGACATGGCTTCGAATCGGTCCAATTATTCTTCCAATTTCTGGTAAAATCACTTTCACTTAGAGCATATTCTCTTTGTGATTGGAAATCGACACATTGAGCTCACCGAGCCAATCACAACTCGGCTGTCCCGAAGGAGATTTCCATGTCCCGTATTTCCATCCCCACCCGTGACGATGTACCGGAAGCAGCCAAGCCCACGCTTGATGGCATCCAGAAGGCGCTCGGCTTCGTCCCGAACCTGTTTCGTCTGATCGCCAGCAGCCCGGTGGCTCTGACGGCGTTCACCGGCCTTCAGGGCGGGCTTTCCAAAGCGCTCGATGTCAAGACGCGTGAGCGGATCGCGCTTGCCGTCGCAGAGGTGAACGGCTGTGACTATTGCCTGTCCGCCCATACCTATCTCGGCCTCAACCTGGCAAAGATCAGCCCGGAAGAAATTGCCCTCAACCGCAAGGGCGCATCAGCCGATACCAAGGCGAATGCTGCCGTCGGCTTTGCGGTAAAGATCGCCGAGGCACGCGGCCACGTCTCCGACGCCGATATCGCCGCCGTGCGCGCTGCAGGCTTTTCGGATGCGCAGATCGTCGAAATCGTCGGTCTGGTCGCCGAAAACACCTTCACCAATTATCTGAACGAAGTCGCCAAGACCGATATCGACTTCCCGGCGGTCGCCGCTGCCAATGCGGCCTGACGGACGAGGAGCGGGGCTCAAGCTCCGCCCCTCCCAACCCTTTGAGGAGATGGATCATGTCCTATGGATTTCTCGACATAGCCTCGACCCCGAGCGTGCGCGCCGCCCAGGCTGAAATGGGCGTTCAGGATTTCTGGACGAACCTGCCGACCGACCGCAGCTTCGACCGCTTCACCGAAAACGAAAGCGCCTTCATCGCCTCCCGCGACAGCTTCTACATGGCCACCGTTTCCGAAACGGGCTGGCCCTATGTCCAGCACCGGGGCGGTCCGCAGGGTTTCCTGAAGGTACTCGACGATCGCACGCTTGCCTTTGCGGACTATCGCGGCAATCGCCAGTACATCAGCACCGGCAATCTCGCCGCCAATGATAAGGTGTGCCTGTTCTTGATGGATTATCCCCGCCGCGCTCGGCTGAAGATCTATGCGCATGCCGAAAAGCTCTCGCTCGACGCCGATCCCAAGCTGACGGAACTCCTCGCCACGCCCGGCTATCGGGCAAAGCCGGAACGTCTCTTCCGCCTGCGCCTCGAAGCCTTTGACTGGAATTGCCCGCAGCATATCACGCCGCGCTATACCGAGGCGGAAATTGCCGTCGCCGTAGAGCCGCTTCGCCAGCGCCTGAAGGAGCTAGAAGCAGAAAATGCCGCCTTGCGGGCACTGGTCGCGCGCGGTGGAGATGTCGGCTAAAACTCGGCTATTGCGCTGATACCGTGCCCCTGTCTGTCAGCAACAGCGAGGGCCAGAAGGGGACGGCATCTAACATTCCTATTGCGGCTCCTCTTCATCCGAAGTCAGCAGCTCAATGAGCGCAGCAACCCTGCCGGTCGCCAGGCGTCGCCCCTCGCCCATCAAGGCCTCGTCATTATTGGCCCACGCAAATGCCTCCGCAAGCTCGGCCTGCGTTGCACCGGTCGCAATGACGTCGGCCACAAGTGTATTATCGACAGGCCCAAGGATGGCGATGACATCGTCGGAAGTCATTGTCATATCCATTCCTCCTCTCTTTACCTCCGCTTGAACCTAGTGACGCTGCTGGAAAGATCAATTTTTCTGTTAGGAAGTTCCTCCCCTTGAATCCGCAAGTGGCTGAATTATATCAATATTGTTGGCTGCCCGATAAGGCCTGACTCCGGTCAGGAGGCGCCGGTTTCTCCTGGCGTTTCTGGTATCGATGCTGCTGGCGAGGAGGATATGACTGTGAGGGCAACCCTCGATTCATCTTTCCGGTTCCGGTCAAGCATCTTCCACCAGCCCGAAATGTCGGGGCTGCGCCTGGCACCCAGGTGGAGACTTTACCAATGGAATCAACAGAAAGGAGAAAACCATGAGTGTTCGTGATCTGATCCCGTGGGGGCCGTGACACTGGCAACCATGTTCCAAATCTCTTGCGTGATGACGACCGTGATCCCTTCCTGTCGCTGCATCGTGAGGTGAACCGGCTGTTCGACGACGTCTTCCGAGGTTTCGGCTCCGGCGTGCCTTCCTTCGGCAGCCGCAGCGCTTTTAGCGCCGGCTGGCCGAACATCGAGATCTCCGACACCGACAAAGAGATCAAGGTGACCGCCGAGGTGCCCGGCCTCGAAGAGAAAGACATCGAGGTCCTGCTGAATGACGGCGTGCTGACACTGAAAGGCGAGAAGCGATCCGAGACTGAGGACAAGGACCGCCAGTTCTCCGAGCGCTACTATGGACGCTTCGAGCGGCGCATCCCGCTCGGCACTGAGGTTATGGAGGCCCAGGTCGCGGCTCGTTTCAAGAACGGAGTGCTGACGGTGACCTTGCCGAAATCCGAGAAGGCGCAGTCGCAGGTCAAGCGCATCGCCATCAAGAGCTGATCGAAACGAAGACGCGGCCGCCGTCTGGCGGCTGCGTCTTCGGCCAGACGGGAGCCCGCGCCTCCCGCCCTTGTCTCAGTCGGAAACCGTCACATTGATCCAGCGCCCGGTCCCCTGGCTGCCATAGATCTCGACATCAACCCATATATTGCCGTGAACGATCATTGCCGCAGCTTCTCGGGTCATGGTCCCGTTGCGGAGCATGGCTTCGAGTGATTGACGATTGGCGGGATCGGCAAAGAAGGAGTCCGACTGGTCATCGTTGTCACGTATACCGTACTGATGGAAATTCGCCCGATCCTGGCGGATGATCTGCCAAGGTTGTGTGAGCCGCGTCCCCTTCGAATTGAAGAGATCGGCCTCGCCGATATAGGCGCGGTAGTGCTCGATGGGGCGGTTCGTATGCGTGGCCGTCACGCTCGACTGGGCAAGCGCAGGCGCGCCGACAAACAGGACACTGACAGCGATCGAAATAAGTTTTTTCATGGTGATCCTCTCCGGACATGAATATTGCGCGTTGACGATCTTTGCCAGGGGCAAGGCCCTGGATGGTTAATGCGGCGAACGGACCTTCTCGCCGCAATCGACATGAACTCGCGGCAAGCTCCGGGGCACTGCGGCCATGATTTCTCCCTTTTCATTGCAATGCTAAGGTGGATGGTGCCGGCATGAAACATCCGGGGAGGCATTGAGGCTGACATATGGCAAGCAAGCGCAGGATCAGAGACTGCCTCTCGACGGCGATCCTTCTCACCGGCCTTGCGGGCGCAGCGGCGGCCGACCAACCGGATCCGTTTGGTCAATTCGGTGAACGCTGCCTCGGGCGGGGGCCGGATTTCCAGCGCACCGTCGCCGCTGCGAAGGACCGGGACTGGCCGGCTCTTGCAACGGATATGACCACCAGCCTCACGCCGGTAGAAAATCCGGTCGCGCTGGAAGGCTGGAATCTGACCGCGGAAGGAGATGGCTCATTTGAAGCCCTCGTCGTCGCGCGGGCGTCTGTGGGCGAGAGCAAGGTGGAAAGCTGCACCATGGCCTTCGCGGAAATCGACGCCGCGGCCTTTGAACGTCGCCTCGTCGATGAGACACGCGCCAAGGCGTCCGGCGCGAAGAATGGCCAGGGGCGCATCAGGAAATTCTTCGAGGCGTCGTCTTCCGAGCGCAGGCAAGCGATCACGCTCGACCTGCCTCTCTATCCGAACGGAAACGACGAAGTCGTCGTCAGCGTCGTCTCGGAGCAGCAGATCGAAAACTGATCAGATGATCGGGTTTGCCCTCGTGTCGCCGGTGGGACCGTCGGTTGCGCGACAGTTCGGCGATCCGCCCCGGCTGTGGAAATCCCGGCAAGGCAGGATCGCGAGAGGGCAGACGCCTCAGAAATCCCGCCAACCTTGTTACTCCTGCATATCGGCCGCCCGGGCTTACGCTCCGCGACGATCATCAGGGAACCCCTCCTGATGGCAAGATCAGTTATGGGAGCATGTCTTGAACATCGAAAACAAAACGGTCCTGATATCAGGCGCTAATCGCGGCATCGGCCGGGCTCTCATGGACGAAGCGCTGCGGCGTGGTGCAAAACGCGTTTATGCGGGATCGCGCACCGAGCAGCGTCATGACGATGAACGCGTCACCTTCGTCAAACTCGATATTACCGACGAGTGGGATGTCCAGAAGGCGGCTGCCACTGTCGAGAACCTCGATATCCTCATCAACAATGCCGGCATCTTCATGCCCGATGAGCTCGCCGATAAAGACATCATCAATCGTCATCTGGCGGTCAATTTCTTCGGGCCGCTGCGGGTGACCCAGGCCTTTCTGCCGGCACTGATGCGATCGAAAGGCGCCATCGTCAACAACCTCTCCCTGTCGGCGCTGGTGCCGGTCGCTTCCACACCGGCCTATTCGATTTCGAAGGCGGCGGCACATAACCTGATGCAGGCCTTCCGGGCGCTCCTGTCAGCGCGCGGTGTCGCGGTGCACAGCTGTTTCACCGGACCTGTTGATACCGATATGACGCGCGGCTTCGAGGTGCCGAAGTCGCCGCCCGGCCTGGTGGCGGCAGGAATATTCGACGGCTTCGAAAGAGGCGAAGAGGATATCTTCCCCGATCCCTATTCCGAACGCATTGCCGATGGCTGGCGCACCGGCGTCATCAAGGCTCTCGAGCAGGAATTTGCCACTTACGTTCCGCCGGCAGCTGAAGCGGCTCAGGACTGCTGTCACCACTGACATTCTGTTTGCGCGCGAACGGCATTGCCGCGCCGTTCGCCGCAAGCGGCTGCCTACTTCATATAAAGCGAACGCGAGCGCTCCAGATGTTTGAGCACTGCCGCCTCGGCGCCATCGGCATCATTGGCGGCAAGCCGCTCCAGGATCTCTTCATGTTCGGCGAGCGTATATTTTTCCTTGCCGGTCCAGATCAGCATTTCCGTATGATATTCCTTCAGCCATGCCAGCATGGCTTCGCTGACGGCCACATAGATCGGGTTGCCGGAAATCTGGGCGATGCGGGTGTGGAACCGCATGTCGGCGGAAATGAATTCTTCGGCATGGCCGAGGGATGCACGCTGATGGTCGATGATCTCGCGAAGCGCCTCGACATCAGCCCGTTTGGCGCGTTGCGCCGCTTCGCGCGCCATGCCGCGCTCGAAGAAGATACGGGCGCTCTTCAGGTGCTCCAGCGAATCGGCCGATTGCGACAGCATGATCTTTGCCGTCAAATCGACCTGCCGGAAAATCGACTGGGCGGTCAGCTTCAGGACCTTCGCGCGCTCGCCGTGCGAGATGCTGACGAGGCCCTTGTTGGCGAGAGACTGCATCGCCTCGCGGATCGCCGGACGGCCGACGCCGAAGCGTTCCATCAGAACGCGCTCGGAGGGCATCTCGTCGCCCGGTTGCAACTCTCCTGAGGTGATCAGCCGTTCCAGCCGGTCAAAAACCTCGTCAGACAGTTTTCGACGGACAATAGGCTCGATGGCTGAGGTCATGGCGTCTCGCTGGCTCAAATCTTCTCTCCCTTAGCATTTTCACCGACCGACGACAAAGCGCGCGCCACGCGAAATTCACACCTGTTGAAAATTTCCGTTGCAGAAAATGGAATACTCATTATACCAGATTACAAGTTGACGCCATGGCTTCTTGACGTGGCGAGAGGAGCAACCGGCAATTTCATGATGATAACCCTGACCTACCGCATCGAAACGCCTGGCAGCGTCGAAGCGATGGCGAACAAGATCGCTTCCGATCAATCGACCGGCACCTTCGTTCCGGTTCCCGGCG
>Ga0102589_1002506_pt1 | contig 21090 bp, 25 predicted proteins | sample AraplaMF_Col_mLB_FD_76858 | JGI IMG/M metagenome (GOLD analysis project Ga0102589, IMG submission 76858) | Arabidopsis root microbial communities from the University of North Carolina, USA - plate scrape MF_Col_mLB | ecosystem: Host-associated > Plants > Roots > Endosphere | place: USA... | reverse complement strand
AAATGAAAAACAGCTGAACAATAAAAGGCGTGTTGCGGATCAACTCGACGTAAGTGCCCACCACCCAGCGCAGCCAGCTGGGGCCGCTGGCGCGCGCCCAGGCAAAGGCCATGCCCACCAGGACGCCCGCCACCGACGAGATCGCCGTCAGGCCCAGCGTCCACACGACGCCGGTTGCCAGCAACGGCCATTGCGACAGCACGGCCATGAAATCAAGCTCGACACGCATCTGATTCACTTCCTGTTGAGGAGGGCTGCTTGCAGGCCAGCGGCCGCAGCGGAACCGGCTTTGCCGGGCCGCAAGCGGTGCCCCCTGCAAGGGGGGAGGCGGTTACGCGTAGCGAACCGCAACGGGGGTGTGCAACTACTGCGGCAAGTCGCCCGCAGGACGGCCCAGCCACTTGACGGCCAGTTTGTCGAGGTCGCCCGACTTCTTGCCCTCGGCGATGATTTCATTCACTTTCAGGCGCAGCTTGTCTTCGCCCTTGGCCACGCCGATGAAGTTGGGGGAGTCCTTGAGCAGCAGCTTGTACTCGGTGTTGAGTTGCGGGTTCTTGGCAATCATGTTGCCGGCCACCGATGCGCCCGTGGCGATCAACTGCACCTGGCCGGCGGTGTAGGCCGAGACCGTGGTGTTGTTGTCTTCAAAGCGCTTGATGTCCGTACCGGCAGGTGCGACCTTGCTCAGTTCCTGGTCTTCGATGGCGGCGCGCGTGACGCTGATGGTTTTGCCGCTGAGGTCGGCAAACGATTTGATGCTCATGCTCTTGGGCCCGAACACCGCCTGGAAGAAGGGGGTGTAGGCGGCGGTGAAGTCGATGACTTTTTCGCGCTCCGGGGTTTTGCCCAGCGTGGAGATCACCAGGTCTGCCTTTTTGGTTTGCAGGTAGGCGATGCGGTTGGCGCTGGTCACGGGAACGAGTTCCACCTTGACGCCGAGTTTTTGCGCAATGTAGCCGGCCATCTCAACGTCCAGGCCCTGGGGTTTGAGGTCGGTGCCGACCATGCCATAGGGCGGGAAGTCGGTGGGGATGGCAATCTTGATTTCCTTGGCCTTCATGATGTCGTCCAGCGCGGTCTGCGCATGGGCGCCGGAGACGGCCAGCACGGCGGTCGCGGCGAGGGCGAAAGAGAAAAAGCGTTTGCTGGGCTTCATAGCAGGGCTCCAAGGTAGGTTGAGGAATCGTCAGTGGGGTTGGCCGCGTCGCGGCCGGTTTTGCGAACTCGGGAGGCGGATTTTTTGGGCAGCCCGGGCTGGGGCGGCTGCGCGTCCAGCGGGCTCAATGCGCTGCGCAATTGCGCCAGCGGGTCACCGCTGGCGGCCTGAAGCTTGAGCGCCGCCTGCACGCTGCCGATATGCGCCTGCATGAGTTTTTCGGCTTTTGCCAGATCGCCCTTTTCCAGGGCCTGCACGATGAGCACATGTTCGTCGCAGGACTGCTCCGCGTCGTGCGAGGACTGGTAAAGCATGGCGATCAAGGTGGTGCGCGCCGTGAAGTCGCGCAGGGTGTCGGCCAGCAGGCTGTTGCCCAGGCATTCGGCCAGGCAGACATGGAAGTCACCCAGCAAAAAGCTGCGCAGGCCCACGTCGTCGCCCTTGAGGGCGGCTTTCTCACGGGTCAGGTGGTTCTTGAGCTGCTTGATGGCGGGCTTGCTGACTTCGGTGGTGCAGCGGATCAGGCCCATCTCGATCACGCGGCGCGCTTCAAAAGCTTCACGCGCTTCTTCTTCTGACGGCTCGATCACATACCAGCCGCGCCGGCTGCTTACGGTGACGATGCCGCGCACCGCCAGCCGGGTCAGGGCCTCGCGAACTATGGTTCGGCTGCAGTCGAACAGCATGGCCAGTTGCTGCTCGCCCAGGCGCGAGCCCGGTGCGAGCTTTTGCGCCATCACGGCTTCGATGATGCGGTTGCTGATGTCAGGGGCGGTGGCCATGGCGCAAATGTAGAGAAGTTAACTCAATATTTGTATACAAGATTGGTGTGTCACGTCGGGGTTTTCTCGGGGGGCAGTCCCTCCGATCGCATGCGCTCATTGCGGCAAATCGCCTGCGGGACGCCCCAGCCATTTGAGCGAAATCTTGTCCAGGTCGCCGTTCTTCTTGGCTTCGGCAAGGATGCCGTTGACGGTCAGGCGAAGCGTGTCTTCGCCCTTGGGCACGCCGATGTAGTTGGGGCTTTCCTTGAGCAGCAGCTTGTACTCGGTGCGCAGCTGCGGGCTCTTGCTCATGATGTTGCCTGCGACTGAAGCACCCGTGGCAATGAGTTGCACCTGGCCGGCCGTGAAGGCGTTCACCGTCTTGAAGTTGTCGTCAAAGCGGCGGATGTCGGTGCCCGATGGCGCCAGCTTGTTGAGTTCTTCGTCCTCAACCGAGCCGCGCGTCACCCCAATGGTTTTACCTGCCAGGTCCGTGAAGCTTTTGATATTGATCGTTCTGGGGCCGAAGACAGCCTGGAAGAAAGGCGAGTAGGCGCCGGCAAAGTCGATCTGCTTTTCGCGATCCGGGTTTTTGCCCAGGGTTGCGATCACCAGCGACGCCTTTTTCGTCTGCAGATAGGGAATGCGGTTGGCACTGCTGACCGGAATCACATCGACAGCCACGCCCAGTTTGGCGCCAATGTAGTTGGCCATGTCGACGTCCAGGCCCTGGATCTTGAAGTCCGCTCCCATGGAGCCATAGGGCGGAAAGTCGGGCGGAACCGCGATGGTGATCTTTTTGTTCTTGAGGATGGTGTCCAGGGCGCTTTGGGCATGGGCGCCAAAGCTCGACAGAAGTGAAAGACCCGTCAGGGTCAGTGCAAACAGGAATTTACTTGAGGTCATGGCACGCTCCTAAGGTTGAGAAAGTCATACCGATCTGAGCCGATGCGACCTGAATCCGGAAATCTTGCGTGCAAGTCCTGTGCCAATTTTTTTGCTGGGGGAAGGGGAGTCCGTTTCCCGGCGCAAAAGAAGGGGCTGGCAAGGCCTGCACGGTTTCCGGATTGGCAAATCTGGCTGAACCGTTGACGTTGCCAGCCTATACCTTCTTCTTATTTTTGATGCCTAGCATTTACCCCTTTTTGGGGCGATTCCGTCGAATTTGTCACTATTTTGTATGCAAGATGTGTGCACCTGTCTGGCGTGCCATGCACCGGCTTACGGCCTTTGGGCTGGTCGATCGCACCAAAAAGGGGAGTTGCTGCAACCCTGTCAATCCATCTTGGCTCCGGAGGCCTTCACGGCCTGGGCCCAGCGCGGCATCTCGGCGGCCAGGAACTGCGTGAACTCTTCGCTGCCCATAAAGGCCGGGTCGGCGCCCTGCGTCACCATGCGGTTGCGGATGTCGGGGTTGTTCATCACCTGCTTGAAGGCGTCGCTGAGTTTGGCGGTCACGTCTTTGGGCAGGCCTGCGGGTGCCAGGAAGCCGTAAAACCCGACCACTTCAAAGCCCTTGATGCCGGACTCGATGACGGTCGGGATATCCGGCAGGGCCGGGTTGCGCTCTTTGCTGGTCACGGCCAGCGCGCGCACCTTGCCTTGCTTGTGGTAATTGGCGGCCTGCGGAATCGATTCGCCCATGAACTGCACCTGGCCGGCCATCAGGTCGGTAAACGCCGGCGCACTGCCGCGGTAGGGAATGTGGACCATAAAAAGTCCGGTGGCGTTTTTAAACATCTCGGGAACAAGGTGGCTGATGCCGCCATTGCCGGCCGAGCCATAGTTGACCTGGCCTGGGCGTGCCTTGGTGTAAGCGACAAACTCCTGGAGGTTGTTCACCGGGAGCTTGGGGTTGACCAGCAGGGCCAGTGGCTGCATGGCGGTGCGCGCGATCGGCGTGAAGTCTTTGAGCGTGCTGTAGGGCAGCTTGCTGTATAGCGCGGGGTTGATCACCATCACGCCGGTGTTGGCCAGCATCAGCGTGTAGCCGTCGGGCGCGGCCTTCATCACATCCTGGGCGCCCACGGTGCCGCCGGCGCCGGACTTGTAGTCGATCACGATGGGCTGGCCCAGCACGGCCTGCAGGCGTTCGGTCAGCAAACGCGCATGCTGGTCCAGCGGGCCGCCGGCCGGAAAGCCGATGACGACGCGGATAGGCTTGTCAGGGAAGGCTGCCAGTGCCGCTGAGGAGGCCAGTACGGTAACGGCCAGCATGCTGAGGACCTTGCGGGGCAGGGTGCGAAAGAAGAGGTGATTCATGAAGTCTCCTGTTGTGTTGTGTCCGCATGTAAGCGATGCCGGCTTTTTGGGGGAGGCTAAAGGAGCGGGGACGCCCGCCGCCTCGAGTGAAAACCCACGCGGTGCCGTTTCATCATAGTGAGCGCTGGTCGCTCAAGTGACAGTTATTTATACGGAGCTTCCCGGATGTGGCCTCTTCCGACTCGGGTTAGGCTGTGGCCAGAATCAGCATTGCCTGGAGCCTTTCTTGAACCTCGATTCCGATACCGGCCAGGCCCTCCCCGCCGTGACCTCGCACACCTTGCACCACCAGGTCTGGCCCAAGCGCCTGCCGCACAGCATCACGCCGCCGGCCACTTCGCTGTGGCACAACCTCGCGGTCAGCGCGCTGCGTTTTCCCGACAAGCCCGCGCTGGTGTTCTTCAACCGCGTGCTCAGTTACGCCGAAGTCATGCGCCAGGCCGAGCGCCTGGCCGCCACGCTGCACAGCCTGGGCGTGCGCAGCGGCGACCGCGTGGTGCTCAATATGCAGAACTGCCCGCAGTGGGTGGTCGCGCACTTTGCCATCCTGCGCGCCAATGCGGTGGTGGTGCCGGTCAACCCCATGAACCGGGCCGAGGAGCTCAAGCACTACATCACCGATCCCGATGCGAAAGTCGCCATCACGGCAGCCGATCTCGCGCCTGAACTTGCCAGGGCCAACGCGCAGCTGGCACCCGGCGAACGGCTGTCACATATGGTGGTCACGCATTACAGCGATGCTTTCGACCTGGCGGCGGAAGGCGAGGGCGATGCCGCCATGCCTCCGGCCTGGCGCGAATGGCTGGGCACGCGCCATGCGCTGCCGGTGCTTGAAGGCGGCAGCGTGATCGACTGGGCCGACGCGACGTCGAACACCGCGCTGGAAGCAGGCGAGCTGCCGCCGCACACCGCCACGCCACAGGACCTGGCCGTGCTGCCCTATACCAGCGGCACCACCGGCCTGCCCAAGGGCTGCATGCACCCCCATTCCAGCATCATGCACAACGCCGTGGCGAGCTGCCTGTGGGGCGGCAGCACGTTTGAGAACGTGACGCTGTCCGTGGTGCCCATGTTCCATATCACCGGCATGGTGTCGGTGATGCATGCGTCCATTTACGGCAGCGCGACACTGGTCATCATGCCGCGCTGGGACCGTGAACTGGCCGGGCGCCTGATCTCGCGCTGGCGTGTGACGCACTGGACCAACATTCCCACCATGGTCATAGACCTGCTGGCCAGCCCCAACTTTGCGGAGTTCGATCTGAGCAGCCTCGTCTACATCGGCGGTGGCGGGGCGGCCATGCCGCAGGCCGTGGCGCAGCGCCTCTGGGAGCAATACGGCCTGCGCTTTGCCGAAGGCTACGGCCTTACGGAAACGGCCGCGCCCTCGCACAGCAATCCCTATGACGCCACCAAGCAGCAATGCCTTGGCGTGCCTTTCATGAGTTGCGACGCGCGTGTGATTGACCCCATCACGCTCAAGGAAGTGCCACAAGGTGAGCAGGGTGAAATCATCATGAGCGGTCCGCAAATATTCCGGGGCTACTGGAAGCGCCCCGACGCAACGGAGCAGGCTTTTATCGAAATCGATGGCAAGCGTTTCTTCCGCTCCGGCGACCTGGGCCGCATGGACGAGCAGGGCTATTTCTTCATCACCGACCGGCTCAAACGCATGATCAATGCCTCGGGCTTCAAGGTCTGGCCGGCGGAGGTGGAGGCGCTGATGTTCAAGCACCCGGCCATCCAGGAGGCCTGCATCATCTCGACCCGCGACGCCTACCGCGGCGAAACCGTCAAGGCCGTGGTGGTGCTGCGCGCCGCCGCCAAGGGCCATACCAGCGAGGACGACATCATCAGCTGGTGCCGGGATAACATGGCGGCTTACAAATACCCGCGCGTGGTGCAGTTTGTGGATGCGCTGCCCAAAAGCGGCTCGGGCAAGGTCATGTGGCGCACGCTGCAGGAGGCCGAGCAAGGCGGGTCTTGAACACCTGGGCCGGCGAGCCCTGTTTTTCGGAGAGCCCGTTTGAAAATCACTTCGGTCAAGCCCTTCATCCTGCATGTGCCCGTGACGGGCTCGCAGATCGCCGACAGCACACACACCATCTCGCATTGGGGCGTGGTCGGCGCGCAGATAGACACCGACAAAGGCCTGAGCGGCTACGGTTTTACCGGCACCCATGCGCACCTGCCCAGTGACCAGCTGATCACGCGCTGCATAGAGACCTGCCATGCGCCGCTGCTGATCGGCGAGGACGCGATGGACATCCACCGCCTGTGGCTCAAGCTCGCGCGCAACCCTGCCTTGCAGTGGGTGGGGCGCGCCGGCATCATCACGCTGTCGCAGGCCGCCATCGATATCGCGCTGTGGGACCTGAAGGCCAAAGCGGCTGGCGTGCCCCTGTGGAAGCTGCTGGGTGGCCAGGTGCGCGACAAAGTTCGCGCCTACAACACCGACATCGGCTGGCTCAGCATTCCCGACGATCAACTGGTAGCAGGTGCGAAGCGCGCGGTGGATGAAGGCTTCACCGGCATCAAGGTGAAGATAGGCTCCAGCGTGGACCGCGACCTCAAACGCCTGGAGGCCGTGCGCCGCGCCATAGGCCCGTCCATCACCCTGGCGACTGACGGCAATGGCAAATGGGATTTGCCCACCTGCCAGCGCTTTTGCCGCGCGGCCGAGGCTTTCGACCTGTACTGGATTGAAGAGCCGCTCTGGTACGACGACGTCAAGGGTCACGCGCAGCTCGCGCGCGGCACCCGCATTCCGGTCGCGCTGGGCGAGCAGCTCTATACCCACGACGCCTTCGCCGAATTTTTCCACCAGGAAGCCATCCACTGGGTGCAGCCCGACGTGACACGCATGGGCGGCATCACCGAGGTGCTGCGGGTGTGCGACACGGCGCATTCGTACCGGCTGCCGGTGGCGCCGCATGCGGGCGACATGAGCCAGGTGCATGTGCACCTGAACCATGCGCACCCGGCATGCGCCGTGCTTGAGTACATTCCCTGGATCAAGGACTGCTTTCTTGAACCCGCACAAGTGGTGGACGGCCATTTCAGCCTGCCGCAGCAGCCCGGCGCCAGTACCACGCCCACCCCGGCAGCCTGGCAGCGCTACCGCCAGGCCACGGCCTGAGCACTGGTACTGCCCACCATGGCCAAACCCGCCCCACCCACGATGGAAGATTTTGACGACAAACCGCTGGCCGGCTGGCGGCTGCGCCTTTACACGATCATTTTTGAGGCGGACACCCGCGCGGGGCGGCTGTTCGACAAGGCGCTGATCGCCCTGATCCTGGTCAGCATCGCGGTGGTGATGGCCGACAGCGTGCAGTCCATCCATGCCTCGCACGGCCGGGCGTTCTCGGCGGTCGAATGGATTTTCACGCTGCTGTTCACCGCCGAGTATCTGGCGCGCCTGGCCTGCGTGCGCAAGCCGCTGCAGTACGCGACGAGCTTTTTCGGCATCATCGACCTGGTGGCGGTGCTGCCGACTTACCTTGCGTTGTTCTTCCCTGAGCTGCACGCGCTCATCGACGTGCGTGTGCTGCGGCTGCTGCGCGTGTTCCGTATTTTCAAGCTCGCGGCCTATGTGGCCGAATACCAATCCCTGGGCCGGGCGCTGGCCGCCAGCGGGCGCAAGATCCTGGTGTTCCTCTCCGCCGTGGTCATGATGGTGCTGGTGATGGGCACGGTGATGTATGTGGTCGAAGGGCCGTCCAATGGCTTTACCAGCATCCCGACCTCGGTCTACTGGGCCATCAGCACCGTCACCACCGTGGGTTTTGGCGACATCACACCCAAGACCGACCTGGGCCGGCTGATCTCGTCATTCATGATGCTGCTGGGCTGGGGCATTCTGGCGGTGCCTACCGGCATCGTGACGGCCGAGATGGCGGCGGAGCGGCGCTTGCAGCGCCTGCCGTTGCCGACCACCCGCACCTGCCACGAGTGCCTGACCGAAGGTCACCTGCCCGAGGCGGATTTTTGCTTTCACTGCGGTGCCAAGCTGCCGCCTTATCAGCGCCAGGATGCCAACGCCGGGCCTCCCGCGGTCGCTTAGTTTTTATTCGCCGGCCGTCAGCCGCCTCGGCGTGATTTCCACCGAGCCCAGCGCGGTGCTCATCCACACCGTGCCGTCCTGCACCGTTACCTGCAGCTGCATGCTGCGTTCGGCGAGTTTGGCCAGCGCCTGGCTTTCAGCGGCTTCAATTTGCCAGACAGTCAGGTTGGCAGCGCGTGTGAGCTTGGTTTCAATGTTCTTCCACCACACTGGCGTGCTGCTGGCAAAGCTGTAGACGCTGAGTTTTTCCGCGCGGCCCGCGGCTTTCATGAGGCGCTTGTCGTCGGGCTGGCCCACGTCTATCCAGTGCAGGATCTGTTCGGTGTAGTCCTTGTGCCAGAGCGCAGCCTCGTCCACATCCCACAAGTCCTTGGCGAATTCGAGGTTGCCGTTCTTGTCGTCGGCCGGCACATTGAGCGCGAAGGCCAGCAGGCGAATCATCATGCGTTCGTCGGCTTCCGACGGGTGGCGCGCGATGGTCACGCTGTGGTCGGCGTAGATGCTGCGGTCCATGTCGGACAGGGCTAGCTGGGCTTTGTAGATGGTGGCTTTGAGTGCCATGGGATGTGCTTCTTTATCTCGGGTCTGGGCAGGGGCTAACCCTCTATTGGAACAGAGTGGCGGAAGGTAACCCCGGCCGAGCGGGATTTATCGGTGCTGGCTATAGTCGTCCGACCATGCATCTCTCCGTCCTCGACCAGTCCGTCGCCGTCACCGGCCGCACGGAAGACGCCTCTATCCGTGAAACCCTGCAGCTGGCCCGCCACTGCGAGGCCCTGGGCTACCGCCGCTTCTGGGTCAGCGAGCACCATAGCCATCCGAGCATCGTCGGCTCGGCACCCGAGGTGCTGATGGCCGCGATCGCCGCCACCACCAGCCGCATACGCGTGGGCAGCGCCGGCGTCATGCTGCCGCACTACGCGGCGCTCAAGGTGGCGGAGCAGTTCCGCGTGCTCGAGGCCATCGCGCCGGGCCGCATAGACCTGGGCGTGGGCCGGGCGCCGGGTTCCGACATGCGCACGGCGCGGCTGCTCAGCAGCGACCCACGCCAGTCGGCGGAGAATTTTCCGATCCAGGTGCGCGAGCTGCAGACCTGGCTGGCCGGCATCGACCTGCCCGAGGGACACCCCGGCCGCGGCGTGACGGCCAACCCCATGGGCCCGAGCATTCCTGAGATGTGGATGCTCGGCAGCTCCGACTACGGCGCGCAACTGGCAGCGCATTACGGCCTGCCGTATGCGTTCGCCCACTTCATCACCGACGGCCAGGGCGCGGAGCAGGCGCTGGAACTCTACCGCGCCAACTACCGGCCCAGCCCTCGCCATCCCGCACCGCAGGCTGTGCTTTGCGTCTGGGCGCTGGCCGCCGATACCGAGGCAGAGGCTTGGCACCATTTTTCAAGCCGCGAGCGCTGGAAGATTGACCGCAACCGCGGTGCGCTGGCGGCCCTGCCTTCGCCACAAGAAGTGGCACAGCGACCTTACACACCGGCCGAGCAGGTGGAAGCCGGCAAGCTCAGGGCCAATGCATTGGTCGGCAGCGGCCCGCAAGTTGCCGCGAAACTGCGGGCTTTGGCTAATACACTGGGGGTTGAAGAATTGGTGGTGATCACCTGGGCCCATGATCCGGTTGCTCGCCGCCGCTCCTATGAACTGCTGGCCCGTGAATTTTTTTGAGGCACTGGCCGCGAACGACAATGATTGAGACAAGGAACAACAAGCCCATGACAAAGCCTTCCGCAAGCCAGCTTTTCAGCGCCACCATTGCCGGCAGCCTGCCCAAACCCGCTTGGCTCTCCGAAACCAACAAGCTCTGGCCGCAGTGGAAGGCCGAGGGCGAGGAGCTCAAGCAGGCCAAGGCCGACGCCACGCTGCTGTGGATCAAGGCGCAGGAAGACGCTGGCCTGGACGTGATCGGCGACGGCGAGCAGTCGCGCCAGCATTTTGTGCACGGCTTTCTTGAGCAGGTCGAAGGCATAGACTTCGAGCACAAGGTCAAGATGGGCATACGCGACAACCGCTATGACGCCATGGTGCCCCAGGTGGTGGATGCGCTGAAGCTCAAGGGCCGCGTGCATGCGGCCGAGGCGCAGTTGCTGCGCGCGCACACCGGCAAAAAAATCAAGTTCACCTTGCCCGGCCCCATGACGATTGTCGACACCGTGGCCGACCGGTTCTACGGCGACAAGGTCAAGATGGCCATGGCCTTTGCCGAGCTGCTGAACCAGGAAGCGCTGGCCCTGCAGGCCGACGGCGTGGACATCATCCAGTTCGACGAGCCGGCCTTCAATGTCTATATGAAAGACGCCGCCGACTGGGGCGTGAAAGCGCTGGAAGTCGCTGCTCGGGGCCTCACCTGCACGACGGCCGTGCACATCTGCTACGGCTACGGCATCAAGGCCAACACCGACTGGAAGGCCTCGCTGGGCGAGGAATGGCGACAGTATGAAACCGTGTTCCCGGCGCTGGCCAAAAGCAGCATCCAGCAAGTGAGCCTGGAGTGCTACCACTCGCATGTTCCGCCGCACCTGATGGCGCTGCTCGAAGGCAAGGACGTGATGGTCGGCGTCATCGACGTGGCCAGCGACGAAATCGAAACGCCTGAGCAGGTGGCCGACACCATAGGCAAGGCGCTGCAGTACGTGCCCAAGAACCGCTTGCTGCCTTGCACCAATTGCGGCCTGGCGCCCATGGACCGCGAAGTGGCGCTAAAGAAACTGCAGGCCCTGGCGCAGGGCGCGGCGTTGGCGCGCGAGCGCTACAAGTAAGGGGCTACTCAAGGGGCGGCTCCTGGCCGACCGGGTTCTGGACTGATGAGACGCCGGTGGTGTACGCTGGCGGCATGAGCAACGATCCCACCGGCGACCCCACGCTGCCGCACCATCCCCACGACCACGACCATTCGCACGGTCCCGGGCACACGCATCCGCACGCCCAGGGCCAGGCCGACCCGCCGTGGAAACATGACGGCGTGCGAGTGATCGCGGGCAACCAGCTTGACAGCAACACGGCGCAGACGCCGGGCATGGACAGGCGCGCCGCCATCAACTTCGCCCGCGTGGGTGCACAGAAATTGTGGGCCGGCACCGTCACCATCCATGCCGACGCCAAAACCGGCGCCCATCACCACGGCCACCTGGAAAGCGTGATCTATGTGATACGCGGCAAAGCCCGCATGCGCTGGGGCGAGCGCCTGGAGTTCACCGCGGAAGCGGGCCCGGGCGACTTTATTTATGTGCCGCCCTATGTGCCGCACCAGGAAATCAACGCCAGCCCGACCGAGGTTCTGGAATGTGTGTTGTGCCGCAGCGACGGCGAAGCGGTGGCCGTCAACCTGGAGATTGAACCCGTCGAGAAACCCGACACCGTGCTCTGGGTGGATCCGACCCACCCCGGTGGAGCCGTGTAAAGCGCCGGTGAAGGCTCCGTGAGGGCCGCATAAAGGCCGCCAGATGTGCGCATAAATGCACGCTTTCAAGGCGATGCGGAAAGTTTTCCTTACGAATGTCACTTCGTCCTACAGGATGTATCAAGCGGCGTGGTTACAACTGGGACTCACACAGAAGGAGTCCATCATGGATACCAATAACCAAGTCACCAATGCCCCAGCTGTCCAGCCGGGGTTCTCCCAGCGCATGCAGCACAGCAAGGCGCTTGTCGCCATCGTTGCCGTGCTCGGCGTGACCGTCATGGCGCTGGCCGCCGCGCTGGTCGTCAACCGCTCCGATGCGTATCCGAACGGTTCGGCCGCCGCGCCTGTGAATGAGCCCGCGAAAGTCGCCAAGTTGGCGGCCGACACGCCCAAGCCGCAAGCCGCCAAGCCGCATACCACCCCGACCGTGGTGGCCCAGGCATCGCCGCGGGCCAATGTGTGCGCGGCCTGCGGCACGGTGGAAGCCGTGACGCCGGTGCAGCGCCAGGGCAAGGTCAACGGCGTTGACGTCGGTAACACCACCATAGGCCTGGGCACTGTCGCCGGCGGCGTGGTCGGCGGCCTGCTGGGCAACCAGGTGGGTGGCGGCAACGGCAAGACGGCCATGACCGTACTCGGCGTGGCCGGCGGCGCCTTTGCCGGCAACCAGATCGAAAAGAACATGAAGAAGGTCACCGTGTATGAAGTGCGCGTGCGCATGGATGACGGCACGGTGCGCAATATGGAGCTGTCCAGCGCCGTCGCTGTGGGCTCCAAGGTAATCGTTGAGGGCAAAAACCTTCGTATGGCCGCTTAGCATCGAGGCCCCCACGGTCGCTCACTGCGTGTAGCTCCCTGCCCCCCGAGGGGGCCGCCCGCCTGCGGTCTGGCAAAGCCAGTCCCGCGGCTCATGCTGGATTGAAGCGTGGCTTCGTTCACGACCTGTCCATCACAAAAATGAAAGAGCTCCCCATGAAAACACTCAAACCATTCCTGCTGGCGGGCTTTGCCGTAGCCACGGCCCTGGCGGGCGGCGCGGCCCTGGCCGCCGGCCCTTATGCAAACGCCACGGTGGAAGGAGCGCTGTCGCCCGGCGTTTACGGCCGGATTGAAATCGGCACCGCGCCGCCGCCGCCGGTGATTTATGCGCAGCCTGTCATCATCCAGCGCCCGGCGGTGGTGGTGCAGCAGCCGCCGCTGTACCTGCATGTGCCTCCCGGCCATGCGAAAAAATGGTCCAAGCACTGCGCGAAGTACAACGCCTGCGGCCAGCCGGTGTATTTTGTGAAAGTCCAGGGTGATGAGGACTTCGAGCGCGGCAAGCACAAGAAGAACAAGCACAAGGGCGGGGATGGTGACGACCAGGGCCGTGGCAAGAAACATGGCAAAGGCCACGACTGAGGGCTGGGGCTCCTGAACCTCCGATAAGAAGCCGGTGCGCGTCACCGGCTTTTTTCTGCGTGGTACCCGGCCATGCCTTGTGCTGCGGTGGAAATAAACCCCGGGCTTCGCGAGCCTGCCGCGGGGAGCGTAGCATTGGCCCCTGTTTACCCCGATCCGCATCCGTATCCGTATTTCGCACACGCAGAAAGACATTCCCATGAAAGCCATCTGGAACGGCGCAGTGATTGCGCAAAGCGACGACACCGTGGTGGTGGAAGGCAACCACTACTTCCCCGAGAGTTCGCTCAACCGCGACTACGTCACCTTCAGCAACCACCACACCATGTGCTCCTGGAAGGGCCAGGCCAGCTACTACTCGCTGCTGGTCAACGGCGAGATGAACACCGACGCCGCCTGGTATTACCCCGATCCCAAGCCTGAGGCTGAGAACATCAAGGGCCATATCGCCTTCTGGAAGGGCGTGAAGATCGAACCTTGACGCACGGCCGGGAAGCCGGCGATTGAGGGAGCAGGGCGGGTTTACCCTCTGTGTTTCATCGTTCGCCAGGAAAATTCTGAATGTAATATGTATGCTTATTAAAAGCGGCCTCCCGGCCGTTGCTGATAAGGAGACTTCATGACGCCTGCCGCGCCCGATCCCGCACTCGTCGAAAAACTGGTGATTGCCAACCGCATCCTTCATGACCGGGGTGTAGTCGATGGCTTCGGCCATGTGAGCGTTCGCCACGACAAGTCGCCCGATCACTTCCTGCTGTCGTGCAACCGGGCGCCGGGACTGGTGAAGAAAGCCGACATCCTGGCGTATGACCTCAACGGCGACCTGGCAGTACCGTCCACGTTGCGGTCCTACCTCGAGCGCTTCATCCACGGCGAGATCTACCGCGCGCGACCCGATGTCATGGCGGTGGTGCACAGCCATTCGCCCAGCGTGATTCCTTTCGGCGTGACCGGCCAGCGCCTGCGCCCCATCTTCCACATGAGCGGCTTCCTGGGCAGCGGATCATCGCTGTATGAAATCCGCGAGTCCAACGGCAACACCGACCTGCTGATCCGCGACATGGGCCTGGGCAAGGACCTGGCAAAGGCGCTGGGCCAGCATACCTGCGTGCTGATGCGCGGCCACGGCTCCACCGTGGTGGCCCCCTCTCTGGAGCGCGCGGTCTACCGTGCTGTCTACGCCGAGGAAAACGCCAAGCTGCAGCTCAGCGCCAGCGCGCTGGGCCCGATTGAATTCCTGACCCCTGAAGAAGCCGACAAGGCCATGAACACCAACGAAGGCCAGGTCATGCGGCCCTGGGAGTTATGGAGCCGGGCCGTTGGGGCCGTCGAGTAATCGGTGAGCAATCGCTGAGTCATCCTTTCTTCATCGAAACACACCTGCAACAAAAAGGCGCACCATGAAATTCCCGAGATTGCTGGCACTGGCCGCCGTTATGTCCCTGAGCTGCCTGGGTGCGACCCAGGCGCTGGCGCAGGACTACCCGTCGCGCGCCGTGCGCATCATCGTGCCCTACGGCACGGGCGGCGGCTCCGACATCCTGGCGCGGCAGGTAGGCGCGCGCCTGCAGGCCATGTGGGGGCAGGGCGTCGCAGTGGACAACCGCGCGGGCGCCTCCGGCAACATAGGCACCGAGGCCGTAGTGCACGCGCCGCCGGACGGCTACACGCTGCTGCTGCAGAACAGCACCATGGTGGTCAACCCGGCCGTCAACGGCAAGCTCAACTACGACCCTGAGAAGGATTTGACGCCCATCATGCTGCTGGGCCTCACGCCCATCGCGCTGGTGTCGCACCAGGGCACCAACATCACCAACCTCAAGGAACTGGTCGCCTATTCCAAGGCCAATCCGACGGCGTTGAGCTACGGCTCCTGCGGCGTCGGCACGCCCCAGCATTTCGTGATGGAACTGGTCAAGCAGAAGTCCGGCGTGGCTGCCACCAACGTGGGCTACAAGGGCTGCGCCCCTGCCCTGACGGACGTGGTGGGCGGCCAGGTGCAGTTGGCCATCCTGAGCGCCAACCTCGCCGCGCCCCACATCAAGACCGGCAAGCTCAATGCCATCGGCGTGTCGACCGCCACGCGCTACCCGCTGATGCCGCAGGTGCCCACGTTTGAAGAGCAGGGCCTCAAGCCGCTTGATTTTTCGATCTGGTACGCGCTCATGGGCCCGGCAAAGATGAAGCCGGAAGTGGTCGCCAATATTTATGCCGACGTGCAGAAGGTGCTGGCTGAGCCCTCCGTGAAAGAAAACCTCTCGGGCGCCGGTGTCGAGCCGCTGTCGGGCAACGGCGCTGCGCTGTCCAAACTCATCACGAGCGATCTGGCGCGCTACGCGCAACTGGCCAAGTCGGCCAACATCAAAGCCGAATAAGCCCAGCTGATCAGCCAGGCCGCCGGTTTTCGGCGCTTTGTCTGACGGCGCCCCCCGGCTGCCATGATTTATAAATGATGCAAGGCTGGCTCTTCAGCGGGTTGGTCCTGTCGGCATTGACCCGGGAGGGGCTGGTGCCTGAGAATCCATCCAGGGCTTAAGAACCTGTTCATGGTCTAAGGAGATTCCATCATGTACAAGCACATTCTGGTTCCCGTGGATGGTTCGGCCACCTCGCAAAAAGCCCTGGGCAACGCGCTGGCCATCGCGCAGGCCTTCAAGACCGAGGTGACGGTCATCTACGTCATTGATCCCTATGCCTTCACCGGGGTGGGCACCGACTTCGCCTATGGCCAGGCCGAGTACCTGGGTGCGGCCACTGCCGAAGCCAACGAGGCCATCAAGACCGCCAAGCAGGCTTTCGCCGGGGTGGGTATCACCGCCACCGGCTCGGTGGTTGAAGGCCATGCAATCTACCGCGGCATCCTGGACACCGCCGAATCGGTCAATGCCGACCTCATCGTCATGGGCTCGCACGGCCGGCGCGGGCTTGAGAAGCTGGTGCTGGGCAGTGTCACGGCCCAGGTGCTGTCCCATGCCCACTTGCCGGTGCTGGTGGTTAGGGACTAAGCTGTCCTTTCCCCGAGATTCCCGCGGCATTCACCGGCGAAACAAGGAGCTTCCCATGGACTTGCTGAATCACGACCTGGCGCACGAGTTTCCGCAATACCTGCAGAAAATGCGCAGCCTCAAGGTGTCCGACCCGCACTTTGCCAGCCTCTTCACCCAGTACGACACCGACAACCACGCCATCGCCCGCTATGAGCAGGGCGTGGGCGCTATCACCGATGAGGCCCTGGAAGACCTCAAGAAAAGGCGGCTCAAGGTCAAGGACGAGATCTACCAGATCCTCAAGAAGCCTTGAGCCTGGTCCTCCTTCGCGGGCTCCGCGCAAAGCCCTGGTGGCTTTTCATCAAACTGCCATGCAAGCCCGCTACGCTGGCCTGTTGCCGGTTTTCGGTTTTTGCGGGAGAAACCCTTGAGTTCAAGCGACGAAGAATTGATGCGGCGTATCCGCAATGACCTGCTCGACAGCCTCGACGAAGAGCTGGAGATGGAAATTGAAGACCGCACCGTGGACGAACTGATAGGCGAAGACCACAGCCGCAGCCCACGGGACGCGGCCAGGGACAAGGAATACCGCCGCCAGTATTTCCGCGAGCTGTTCCGCCTGCAGGCGGAACTGGTGAAGCTGCAGGACTGGGTGGTCGCCACCGGCCACAAGGTGGTCATCCTGTTTGAAGGCCGCGATGCGGCAGGCAAGGGCGGCGTCATCAAGCGCATCACCCAGCGCCTCAACCCGCGCGTGTGCCGCGTGGCGGCGCTGCCGGCCCCCAATGACCGCGAACGCACGCAGTGGTATTTCCAGCGTTATGTGTCGCACCTGCCGGCGGCCGGCGAGATCGTGCTGTTTGACCGCAGCTGGTACAACCGCGCCGGCGTGGAACGCGTCATGGGCTTTTGCACCGACGAGCAGTACGAGGAATTTTTCCGTACCGTGCCCGAATTCGAAAAGATGCTGCGCCGCTCCGGCATACAGCTGATCAAGTACTGGTTTTCCATCTCCGACGAAGAGCAGCACCTGCGCTTCCTGGGCCGCATCCACGACCCGCTCAAGCAGTGGAAACTCAGCCCCATGGACCTCGAATCGCGCCGACGCTGGGAGGAATACACCAAGGCCAAGGAAATCATGCTGGAGCGCACCCACATTGCGGAAGCCCCGTGGTGGGTGGTGCAGGCCGACGACAAGAAAAAGGCACGCCTGAACTGCATTCATCATCTGTTGCAGCAGATGCCTTACCAGGAAACCGAACATCCGGCCATTGTGTTGCCGGAGCGCGTGCGGCACGAGGATTACGTGCGCAACCCGGTCCCCCAAGACATCGTCGTGCCGGAAATCTATTGAGCCTTTTGCTCAGTCCCTGACGTCTGCAACCGGGTTGGCCCCGAAGTCTGGGCGCGCCAGGAAGGCAATGATGCGCGCCGCCGCATCATCCGGTGAGGTCAGCGATCCGCCGGTTTTCAGGCCCACAAACGAAGCCCGGTCCGGAAAGGCTTCGGCCGGCGCTGCGCGCAACTGTTCCTGCATGCCGGTGTCGATGACGCCCGGCGCCAGCGAGCAGACCTTGGCGCCTTGCGGCTTCAGGGCTTCATCCATGGCGAGGCTGCGCGTGAAGTGGTCCATGCCGGCCTTGGCGGCGCAATAGGCGGCCTGCGAGGCCATGGCCCGTCGTCCCAGCCCCGACGAAATATTCAGTACCTTGCGTGGCGTTTTCCAGTTTTCGGTGGCACGCAGAAAGGCGGCGGTGATTTGCATGGGCGCTTCCAGCCCGACACGCAGCGCACGCGCCAGGTCGTCGGCGCCTATGGCGCTCAGCGGCGCGATCTGCGGAATCACGCCCGCGTTGTTGATCAGCGTGGCACTGGCCCAGGCCTGGTCCGCCTGCGAATCCTTGAGCCAGCTTTCGAGTTTGCCGGCCAGGGAGCCGCTGTCGGCCAGGTCATGTTCCCATTGCAGCACTGTGGCGTCCACATGCCTGGCGTGCGCGTCCAGGTCGGGCACCGAAGTGCGGGAGATGCAAAGCACGGTGTGGCCGGCGCTGAGCAACTGCCGCGCCATGGACAGGCCCATGCCGCGCGATGCGCCTGTGAGGAGGGTGAGATGTTTCATGGCCCCATGTTAGCGCCGGCAAGCCCGGGCTGCCGGCGCCGCTAAAACCCGGGAGCGCTTTCAAACGACAGCGGCAGGCCGCTGGCCGGGTGCGTGAGGCGCAGCGCCGCGGCATGCAGCAGCAGGCGCGGCGCCTTGGCCTGCACTTCGGCGGGGGCGTACAAGGCATCACCCAGGATGGGATGGCCCAAGGCTTTCAGGTGCACACGCAGCTGGTGCGAGCGTCCAGTGACGGGTTCAAGTTCCACACGCGTGGTGTTCGCCGCCGCGTCAAAGGCCAGCACGCGCCAGCGCGTGCGGCTGGGCTTGCCGTGTTCGGCATCAATGATGCGCAGCGGGCGGTTCGGCCAGTCCACGATGATGGGCAGGTCTATCAGGCCCCAGCCGTCGTCACTGCCCGATGAGGGCAGGCGCCCCTCCACCACGGCCACGTAGCGCTTGCCGACCTCTCGGCTTTCAAAGGCCAGGCTCAGCGCGCGTTGCACGACCGCGCCGCGCGCCATCAGCATCAGGCCCGAGGTGGCCTGGTCCAGCCTGTGCACGACCAGCGCATCGGGGTAAACCGCCTGCACGCGCGCACTCAGGCAGTCCTGCTTGCCTTCGCCGCGCCCCGGCACAGCGAGCAGGCCTGCGGGCTTGTCCAGCACCAGCAGGCTGTCGTCGGCATGCAGCAGGACCAGGCCGGCGGCTGCGGCGCCATTACCTGCGAGGTCATTGTTTGGCGGCGTGCCGGCCTTCATGATTCAGCCATCAACAAAGTTTTTAACCAAGGAGAGAAAGCATGACTGACGCAGGTGCCATTGCCATTGCATGTGGATTGATCATAGGCCTGGGTGCCATAGGCGCTTGCCTGGGCATAGGCGCGATGGGCGGGCGCTTTCTGGAGGGCGCCGTGCGCCAGCCCGAGATGATGGAGCCGCTGCAGGTCAAGATGTTTTGCTGGCCGGCCTGATAGACGCCAACTTCCTGATCGGGGTGGGGATCGCCATGATGCTGTTATTTGCGAACCCACTTTAGGGCTTGCGGGCCCGGATGAACCGGGTCAGCCCTTTGGCTTGGGCGGCGGAAAGTTATGAACCGTGGGGCCGCTGCGCTTGGCTTCCCGCAGCATGAAGAGGTAAAGGCTTTCGACCTTCTCGCGCGCCCAGGGCGTCTTGCGCAGGAACTTGAGGCTGGAGGCCACGCTGGGATCGCTGGTGAAGCAGCGTATGTTGATACGCCGCCCCAGCTCTTCCCAGCCGTAGTGGCCTGAAAGCGCGGTGACCATGGCTTCCAGCGTCACGCCATGCAGCGGATTGCCCGGCTGCTGGGTAGCCGCCGGGGCCTTTGCAGGCAGGTCGCCGGTGCCGGCTGCCACGGCTTATTTGTCCTTGATCTTGCCGCGCGGGATCACCTGCGTGACGATGGTCGGGCGCACCGCGTCGGGCGAGACCGGCTTGGGCGGCGAGCTGTCCTTCTTGGGCTTTTTGACCATCTTGTTGTTGTTTTGCTGTCCTTTTGCCATGGTTTTCTCCGTCAGGTTGATAAGAGGGGATGCTGTGATTATCAATGCAACTTGATGCGCGGGCGGTGGGTGCGGTCCAGCATTTCAGACAGCGTGATCAAGGCCGTTTTCTTGAAGCCGCCCAGGGCCAGCTGGTGCTGCTTGTGCAGGCCCCAGTACATGAACTTGGCCAGCTGGCCCTCGATAAAAAAGCTGCCCTTGGTCAGGCTGCCCATCAGGCTGCCGACTGATGAATATTCAGACAGCGACACCAGCGAGCCCTGGTCCTTGAACACAAAGGGCGCGACCGGCTTGCCGGCAATCAGGTCGCGCAGCGAGCGAGTCAGGTACATGGCCTGCTGGTAGGCGGCTTGGGCGCGGGGCGGCACCCAGGTCCCGTCAGGCTGCTGGCAGGCGGCGCAGTCGCCAAAGGCGTAAATGCTGGCGTCGCGCGTGCTCTGCAGGTTGCCGTTGACCATCAGCTGGTTGAGCTTGCTGGTCTCCAGCGCTTCGGCGCTGCCGGGCGGGCCACCCAGGCTGCGCAAAAAGTCCGCTGCCTTCACGCCGGCGGCCCATACCGTGATGCTGGCAGGCACCACCTTGCCGCTGGCCATCTTCAGGCTGTCGGCGGTGACCTCGACGACTTTTTCATTGGTGTGCACCTCGATGGACAGCTTGCGCAACTCGCGCATGGCCGATTCGCTCAGGCGCTCGGGCAACTGGGCCAAGAGGCGAGGCGAGGCTTCCACCAGCACGATCTGCAGGTCTTTTTCGGGGTGGATGTGGTCGAAGCCGTAATTGGCCAGCACCCGCGCCGCTGCATGCAGCTCGGCGGCCAGCTCGACGCCGGTGGCGCCGCCGCCCACGATGGCCACCGTCAGGCGCCCGCTGCCGGCCATACGCGGCACGGTCTGCGCGCGCAGGCAGGCGTTGATCAGCCGGTCGTTAAAGCGCTTGGCCGCTTGCGGGCTGTCCAGCTTGATGGTGTGCTCGGCCGCGCCGGGCGTGCCGAAGTCATTGGTCTGGCTGCCCACCGCAATCACCAGGGTGTCGTAGGCCAGCTGCTGGGCCGGGGTGATTTCGCGGCCGGCTTCGTCATGGCTGGCGGCCAGTTGCACGGTTTTGTTCTGGCGGTCCACGCCGGTCAGGCTGCCCAGGCGGAACTTGAAGTGGTTCCAGCGCGCCTGCGCCAGGTATTCGATCTCTTCGGCGTGCGTGTCGAAACTGCCGGCGGCCAGCTGGTGCAGCAGCGGCTTCCAGACATGGGTGCGGGCGGCGTCCACCAGGGTGACTTCGGCCAGGCCTTTTTTGCCCAGGCGCTTGCCCAGTTGCGTAGCCAGCGCCAGGCCTCCGGCGCCCCCTCCAACGATCACGATGCGATGCATAAAACCTCCTGGGGTATGGTGCTTTAGTTATGCCGCCATGTTAACTGCCGGGCGGG
>Ga0102589_1002503_pt1 | contig 21104 bp, 22 predicted proteins | sample AraplaMF_Col_mLB_FD_76858 | JGI IMG/M metagenome (GOLD analysis project Ga0102589, IMG submission 76858) | Arabidopsis root microbial communities from the University of North Carolina, USA - plate scrape MF_Col_mLB | ecosystem: Host-associated > Plants > Roots > Endosphere | place: USA... | reverse complement strand
CCATTAATTCGTCAAGACATACTTTCATCTTACCCATTCAACATGGTAAGATGTAGAAAAGTCGGAAAAAGGATGCGGTAAAGATGAGTAATTCGAAGTACTTTCAAACTATTTTAAACGGGACGATTCACGCATTAAAATCGATTCTACCTATGGATATAGAAGTGAAAACGCCGAGTATTATTTCTGAACCATTTCAACAACAGCAAATGGGTGTTTTAATTGGTTTAATAGGAGATTTAAAGGGGCGAGTAATTATTGATTCTTCTCCTGAAACATTTAGTGGCATCGGCAATACGATGTTTGGTATGCCTCTCGAAGGAGAAATGTTGGAATCCTTTACAGGAGAATTTGGCAATATGATTGCAGGAAATCTATGTACTACCGTAGGACAAGAAAGCTTAGAAATTGATATCACACCGCCAACGGTAATGGTTGGTAACACAAAATTATACGGCTTTGAAAAGGCCTTTATACTCCCTGTCACAATTCCAAGCGTCGGTCCACTAACAGTTCTTTTAACAATAGAAGAAGAATAGAGTTCTAGAAAAATAAACTGTTCAATTATACATCCTATGCCTATACATCAAACATTTATGATCATGCTTTGTCATTCTCTTTAATAAACTGAGGATACCCCATATGGCTCAAGTCTAAATTTCGCATAGTAAAATTTTGTAAAAAATAATAAATTTCAATAAAAATCACCTCTTTTCCAACCAAAACGCGGCCTTCTCAATGACTATTGAGGTGGCTTTTTTTTATGCACCCCTCATTTTTTCACATTTTTTTCACATAATTCGTCAAGATGTGTGATTTTTTTCACATCAAAAAGAAATTAAATTATATATCATGGCAATAAGAACGACACAATAAAAGCGAAGGAGGAGCAAAAATGGCAAATAAAAAAAAGTCAGATGAAAATTTAAAAGGTTCACTCTATGCCGTATTTGGAGTAGGAATCATTATTATCTTACTTTGGGTGTACTGCTTCGATTTGTTCATCAATCGTTTTTAATCTACTAAGAATAAGAAAGGACAGAGACATATGCACTTACATAAGTATGAGAAGTACTGGCTTGTGTTTGGAGTTACTACTTTAGTAGCATTTCTTATCATTCTCGGCATCGGTGCATTTCATCAAGGCTCACATCCGAACAATGGTAAAAAAACACTAGATTATGAGAAAGTAAATGAATTCCCTCCCTTTGATAATCCTGGTGTTCACAAAGTAGAAGGTAAGGATTGGGACTATGAAGTAGTTGTTTTAGCATCAGCATTTAATTACAATCCGCCAGAAATTGAAGTTCCTCTAGGAGCTAAGGTGAAATTTATCGCAACAAGTGCGGATGTCATGCACGGTTTTGAAGTTGCAGGTACAAATATTAATATGATGCTTGAACCTGGTTACATTTCTGAATATGTGACAGAAGTAAATAAAGTGGGAGAGTTTTTAATTGTATGTAATGAATACTGTGGTACAGGACATACGATGATGCACTCTATGCTAAAGGTGGTGGATCCAAATGAGTCTTAATAATAATTTGACAAAAGTGGATCGTCGTGATGCGAAGCTAGCAATGGCACATATATACGTGGCATTCATCGCATTATTATTAGGGGGTCTTGCAGGTTTATTACAGGTTTTCGTACGTTCTGGTCAATTTACATTACCAGCAGGCATTGGTTACTATCAAGTTTTAACTGTACATGGTGTTTTACTCGGTCTTATTTTAACAACATTCTTTATTTTCGGTTTCCAAATTGCCAGTGTTAGCCGTACGTCGGGGACTTTCTCAGATGGACAACGTCGCCTTGGGTGGATCGGCTTCTGGTTAATGACTATCGGTACAGCTGCAGCTGCAGTAATGGTTCTACTGAACGAAGCATCTGTTTTATATACGTTCTATGCTCCACTGCAAGCTCATTGGATATTCTATTTAGGCCTAACATTAGTCGTTGTTGGTTCTTGGGTTGGCGGCGCAGGTCAAATTTTACGATATGCACAGTGGCGTAAAGAAAACAAAGGTAGCGGACAACGAAGCCCTTTACTGTCATTTATGGTTGTTGTCAATAATTTAATGTGGTTCGTAGCAACTCTAGGTGTAGCTGTTTCTGTTCTATTCCAGCTACTTCCATGGTCTTTAGGCTTGATCGAACGTGTTGATGTAGCACTTTCCCGTACATTATTCTGGTATTTTGGTCATGCTCTTGTGTATTTCTGGTTATTACCAGCTTACATGGTTTGGTATGTCATTATTCCGAAGGTTATTGGCGGAAAAATTTTCTCTGATTCTTTAGCAAGACTGTCATTTATGCTGTTCTTAATATTCTCTGTACCAGTTGGGATCCATCACCAATTAACAGAGCCAGGTATTGATAGTACATGGAAATTCATACAAGTTGTTTTAACATTTGCCGTAATCGTACCATCTTTAATGACCGCCTTCTCAATGTTTGCAATGTTTGAATTACGCGGTCGTGAATTAGGCGGAAAAGGGCTTTTCGGCTGGTTTAAAAAATTACCATGGAAAGATGCACGTTTCTTCGTGCCGTTTATCGGTATGGTAGCATTTATTCCTGGCGGTGCAGGCGGTATCATCAATGCTTCTTACCAAATGAACCAATTAATCCATAATACTATTTGGGTTACAGGACATTTCCATTTAACAATTGCAACAACAGCCGTTTTAACTTATTTTGGGGCGGCATTTTGGTTAATTCCGTATTTAACAGGTCGTACACTGACAAAATCTTTAAACAATCTTGGTAATTTTGCCGCTATTTTATGGGCAGTCGGTATGACGATTATGTCTTCTGCAATGCATATCGCTGGTCTGATTGGTGCACCGCGTCGCTCTGATTACTCTGAGTATGGCGGAGCTCAGCAAGCCTATGACTGGATTCCATATCAAATCGCTCAAGCTGTTGGTGGCACAATTCTATTCATCGCCATCATAATCATTCTTTATATTGTGGTGAAATTAGCATGGTTTGCACCAAAAGGCGAAGAAGAATTCCCAGTTGGCGAGGTCCATGAAAACGGTGGAACGACACCAGCTATCTTAGAAAACTTTAAAGTATGGCTAGTTATCTTAGTAGCTTTAATTTTATTTGCTTATACGATTCCAATTATCGATATAATTTCTAATTCCCCTCCAGGCTCTAAAGGCTATAAACTTTGGTAACAATGTTTTGCATCTTCTTAAAGAAGCGATTTCTCTAGTTGAGAAATCGCTTTTCACTTTGCTAAAAAATATTATGAAATGAAATTAATGAATCATAGTATGGCTCTCCTGCAAAACGAGGGGTTGATTTCCGTTCCGGCTGGGCGCTTTCCTAGGGGCGTCCGATGAGCCGCATCACTTCGTTCCAGGGTCTCGGGCCAACAGATGTTTTTTGCGCGAAAGCGTAGTGCTAACGCAGCGGCAGCAGCACGATGTTTTTTGCGCGAAAGCGTAGTGCTAACGTAGCGGCAGCAGCACGATGTTGGTCACGAAGGCATTATCACAGGATGTGATGGCTTAAGCCTTCGATCCACTATCGCTAATCCCCATGGAGTCACCCAGCCTCCACTTCAATCAACCATTTCATAGCATTAACTTCTTGCATATCACTCTAATTTATAATGATAAAACAAAATTTCAGTAATGTTTTTTATGTGCCAAAGTGGAGCCGATAGAAACATACTTAAGTGGAGAAAGTGGCACAACGCCCTCCCTAAGGAAAGCGAGTTGCTTATAACCATCCTCATCGAAAACGCCATAACATTCATTATAATTTTCTTGACCATTTTATTTTTCGACATTATGAAAAACGATTCCTCTACTACAGAGAAATCGCTTTGACCTTTAAAGCTGATACAGCTTCGTATACTTTTCTTGTAAATAGTTTGCTAAATATTTGGCGTTTAAGCCTTCCCCTGTTGCCTCTTGTAACAATTCGAACGGTTTCTTCAGCGCCCCGTATTGATGGACTTTGTCTGTTAACCACTCACGAATTGGAAGAAGTTCGCCCTTTTCTAACAGCTCATCAAAGTTTGGAATATCTTTATCCATTGCATTCTTCCATTGTGCAGCGTAAATCATTCCTAAAGCATAGGATGGGAAATAACCAAACATGCCCCCTGACCAGTGCATATCTTGTAGTACCCCTTTTGCATCTGTTTCAGGACGAATACCTAAATATTCCTCGTATTTATCATTCCATACTTGTGGAAGATCTTTCGCTTGAAGATCGCCATTAAATAGGTCACGTTCAATTTCATAGCGAATCATAATATGTAGTGGATATGTTAACTCATCTGCTTCAATGCGAATAAACGAAGGTTCCACCATATTAATCGCTCGTAGGAAATCAGCTAATGCTACATCACCAAATTGAGCAGGTGAATGTTTTTGCAGTCGCTCAAAGTTATGCTCCCAGAACTTTTCATTCCTACCAACAAAATTTTCATAAAATAAAGATTGAGATTCATGTATTCCCATTGATGTACCCGTTGCTAACGGTAAACCATCAAGCTTCGCATCGATATTTTGTTCATACATGGCATGCCCACACTCATGGATTGTTCCAAAAATTGCAGAACGGAAATCATTTTCATCATATTTCGTTGTAATTCGATTATCTCCATGATTTAAGCCAATCATAAACGGATGCACACTTTCGTCTAAGCGACCTGCATCAAAATCATAGCCAAGTTGTGTTAGCATTTCCAATGATAAAGCACGTTGAGATTCACGAGGGAAATGCTTAAATAATATGCTTGTATCTGGTTTATTTGGTGAATCTGCAATTTTTTGCACAAGAGAAACGATTGTTTCACGTAATTCACCAAAAACTTGATCTAAAACATCAGTCGTCATATCCGGTTCATATAAATCTAGTAATGTATTGTACGGAGAACCGTTTTTAATCCCCCAATATTGAATGAATTTCTTTTGCCAGCTTATAATTTCCTCTAAATAAGGTAGGAATAACGCAAAATTATTCGTCGCTTTTGCTTCTTCCCATGCTGTTTCTGCTTTAGTTTGTAGAATGACGAATTCCTTATATTCATCAGCTGGAATTTTTTTATTTTGATCGTAATCTTTACGTACTTTCTCTATTAAACGTAGCGTAACATAATCGAGATCTGCCTTTTGCCCCTCTAGTTCCGTTAGTAATTCCCCTAATTCTTCGCTAGTTTGCATGTCGAATAAGGAAGCAGATAATGTTCCAACTACCTCTGAACGTTGAACTAACCCTTTCTTAGGTGCGCCAGTACGCATATCCCAATAAATCACACTAAGTGCTTCTCCGTAGTGCTGCATTTTTTTCACATAGTCAGTAAATTGTTGTACAGTCATGCTAACATCCTCCTTTTTACACTACTAGTTTATCATATTTTCGAAAATTTTGTATATTATGGACTTTTAGTATTTTTATAGTTTTACTTAAATTAAATATTGATTTTACAAAAATTTAAGGCTATGTTAAAAAGGATTTATGGGGATTTAGAATCTACCATTGGATTTTCTATAATGCGTTCAGGAGATTATTATGCCACTGCATACTAGATGAGTGGCGATGTTACATAATTAAGTGGTTATGTATCTGGCGAAAAATAAATTATTGAGGAAGTAGACAAAGAGAATACAACTTTGTCTACATTGACCAATCATGGACAATCTAAGGCTGCATGCTTTTTCCCACTAAATATACTAGAAGACTTTAGAAAAGTTGAATTCTAGAATAAAAAACACTATGTCTAGTCTTTGATTTACTCGCCCATAAGTTGTTTATATCTCAAGTAGATAATATAGCGACGAGAACAAATACTACCAAGGGGTATGAACATAAGAGCATTTGTTAATGATAGCAATGCATGCTCTCTACTCCAATGACCTACCAGTATCCTTACAAGAAGAAACCCAAAAAACAAAATAATTCCAGCAATAGAACTTTTTGTAGTAACGATTCCTCTAGTGTGATTCTTACGAATTTTTTCTAGTTTTCCTTTCCATACTCCTATACCCAATCCAACCATTAAACAACTGATATACATCATAATACTTAAAGGCGTTAATTTAATACTTGAAATAGTAGAAAACACTACACCAATTAACAAAACTGGTATGACCCACAATCGAGCTGGTCTAACTTGTTTCTCTTTTAACATTATAAGGACAATGACAATAAAGACGACCAAGTAGCTAACCATTTCTTTCCCTCACTTTATTTTTAAAGTAAAATTAAACCTCAAACTGAAGATGTAGTGAGCACGACCTTCAGAAAAGGGAACTTTCAATACGTTGCTTCATAGAGATAACTTCATCAAATTAGACAATAGACTATTTATTATAGCCTATTGTCTAATTTGACGGGATCAAAATTTTACTTTGAGCAACGGGATTAATTTGATTGGTTTTAGGATTACTGTTGGTTCATCACCAAAGTTGGAGATGAAAAAACGTATGTCATAAGTTGGTTGGGGTCGAGACTGCGAAATACGCTGGGGGATAGTTATCGATGAACTTGAAGTAAGCGTGCATCCACCTAATTGGAAAGGAATTATCCCCTTCACTTGAAATATAAAATTATTGATTATTTATTACAGTTGGAATTATATACTCTTTTATTAACGGCCATCTATCTCGTGGATTCATAATGAATTCCGAACTAATTGCCACAACCATATTCAATTTAGGTATACAACAAATCATATTGCCTCCATCCCCTATTGCTGAATATGTAGATAGTCCACCTTCGATGCGTAGCCACCATAAATAACCATAATTGTGATAGTTCATCTCCGTTGATTCTCGAATCCATGTCTCTGAGAGGACCCTATTATTATTCCACATGCCATCGTTTATATAGAGGTAGCCAAATCGTGCCATATCACGAGTAGTTAATGTTAGTCCCCATCCACCTGTCGAATGACCATTTGGATCATGAACCCACCCCTTGACGTTTTTCCCGAATAAGTCATCAAACCCATAAGCATTCATTTCGTAGTTCGGTATTTCTTTCATACCAAGCGGTATAAACAAATGTTCATTGGCGAACGCTCGTGCACTCTTGCCTGTACTTCTAGTAAGAATAGCTGACAATACATGTGCTCCGGCTGTAGAATATTTAAATGCACCTAAATCCCCATTTTCACCCATTAAATCGAGTGTGTATTTTATCCAATCCTGTTGTTGACATAGCTTATCTAGTGGCTCATGCCAATCCTCAAATGAATAAGGTACTGTCATCGTGAGAAGATGTCGTATAGTAATCTGTTTTTTCTGCTGATCGGTAGTAGACATATACTCTGGGAAAAAATCTAACACCTTTTCTTCTACGCTATTAATATAGCCTTTATCAATCGCGATGCCTATTAGTGCAGAGAGTACACTTTTGGTTACAGATGCTACATGGTGACAATGATCAGGACCTTTGCCATTAAAATATTTTTCGTATGCTAAATGACCATCTTTAATGAGAATAATGCCATTTATATTGTGATAATCACTTTTTATCGTCTGTTCTAGCTTGGAAACTTTTTCATTGTTCATATATATGCTTTCAGGGTTTACCCCTTGCCAATTTATTGTTGTTTGCATAGAAACCTCCTAATTGTCATTTTTTCTTTACAGGAAAATAAACCTCAGTAACAAACTCCTCAGGGGCAATTGCTTGATTTGGGTCTGTTACATATATTTCATATGGTGGCAATATCAGCTCGTATCCCTCGTTTTCAATCCATTTCATCAAATTAGCGTAGACGGATGTCAATTCTGGATATGCACCCTTTAAAACTGATTTAGCACAGAGGCTACCAGGCAAATCTCTCGTTCCTTTGACAGTCTCAGCTATTGAAATGGCGAACTCGGTATCATTGCCAGCAGGATTAAATTCAGGGCTATGGTAAATCGTCATCGGCTGACCAAGTAAAGTGAGCTTCTCCTTCGCAATTCTTTCGTATAACTCGCTAAAATAACGACCATATCCCGATGCATAATCAGCACTGCTCAATATTAATCGCTTATTAAGGATATTCATGGGCTTTGTTTCTACTAGTTGTACTTCGAAGTCGTCAAGATACGACATGATTGGTACCCCCTTTTCTAGATTTGAAATATCTTGACTTAATTGATTTACAACATATTCAAAAGCCTTTAATTTCTCTTGAATTTCATTTCTTTTCTGGTTCAACGCTGAACAAAGCATTTCTTCGGATTGATCCTCTTCTAATGCCAGCATCGTTTTAATTTCTTCAAGTGAAAAATGATAGGATTTTAAACGATTGATATAGAGCATCCTTTTTAGTTGTTCGATGGAATAATACCTATAACCGCTTTCAGCATTAATCTCATCTGGGTTAATTAATCCAATTTCATCGTAATATCGAAGTGTTTTTGTAGAGACACCACATATTTTTGAGAATTCTCCTATTGATAACACAAAACCACCTCATTCATTTATTTGTTACTTGCTACCATTCATTTATACACCTTCCCCTAAGGACAAAGTCAACGATAAAGTTAACTTTATCCTGTGGCGTCTTCTTCAACAAAAAGAAGCTCTCTTCGAACTTTCACGTTCAAAAGAAGAGCTTCTTATTCTATATAAATAAGGGGGAATTTTAACTAGCTTTCAAGTGTAATGTTCGGTTTCCAATCAAACATTTTTAAGAGCTAAAGGTTTTTACAACAGATATATAGTTGGGGATCCTACATATCTTATTGCAGCATAGCGTCTGATTACCCTATGTTTTGACAAATTGTTAATACTTGTTTGACGGCTTCTGCCGATTGGTGGAGTGCCGTTTTTTCTTCATTTGTCAGGTGCAATTCGATAACTGATTCTATACCATTGCCACCCAATATTGTCGGTACACCTAAAAATAATTCGTGGTAACCGTACTCACCTTCTAAAAGGGCTATAGAAGGAATTATTTTACGTTGATCTTTCATGATGATTTCAACCATCTGTGCACAGGCAGCAGCTGGCGCATAATAAGCACTGCCATTCCCTAACAAACCAACAATTTCTCCGCCACCTTTACGTGTACGTTCTACGATTTGTTGTAATCTGTCTGAGGAAATTAGTTTTTCTAAAGGGATACCCCCAGCATAGGAATATCGAATTAAAGGGACCATTTCGTCGCCATGTCCACCTAAGACGAATCCTGACACATCCTCTGGTGCAATTTGCAGTTCCTGTGCTACAAATGTATTAAAACGCGCTGTATCTAACACACCTGATTGACCAATGATACGATTTTTCGGAAAGCCTGTTTCCTTATAGCATACATAGGTCATGGCATCGACTGGATTGCTTAATATAAGGACTATGCTGTTTGGAGCATAATGTTTTATTTGTCTAGAGACTTGTTGAATAATTTTTGCATTCGTCGTCACTAAGTCATCACGACTCATACCCGGTTTACGAGGAATACCAGCTGTAATAACGACAATATTTGCTCCTGCTATATCCTCATAATTGCACGTTCCTTTAATAGAAACATTAAACTTTTCAATTGGTCCTGTTTGTAATAAATCTAGCGCCTTTCCTTTTGTCGGATTCTCCGCTTCTGGAATATCTAACAGGACAACATCTCCTAGCTCTTTTTGTGCCAAAAATAAACTTAAAGTTGCGCCAGTATGACCAGCACCAATTACAGCAATTTTACTTTTTCGAAAAGACATTATGCCTCACCTCGATGATCGGTAGCTGCTGTTTCCGTCGTTTTTTTAGCACGCGTTGATGTTGTTGCTGGCTTTTTCTTTGGTGCTTCTGGTCCTTTAATCATTTGAAAAACATCTTCATCAGGTCTCGGAATTACGTGAGCGCCTAATAATTCTCCAACACGCATTGCAGCGGCTTTTCCAGCTTCTACTGCTGCCTGGACAGAACCAACATCACCTTTCACGACAACTGTCACAATCCCACCATCAACGAACTCTTGCTTGACGATTGTTACATCTGATGACTTAATCATTGCATCAGCAGCTTCGTAAGAGCCTACTAATCCTTTTGTCTCTATCATTCCAATAGCGCTACTCATTCTTTTCACCTCTCATAACTTCCGTAGAATCAATAATTCCTATAACAACTGCATCGATAGGCAATGGATTTTCTTTCATAATATATCGTGATGATCCACCACTTGTAATAAGCACATCATCGCCGATTCCTGCTCCGATACGATCTGCTGCTACAATCTCTGAACGAATCGGCTGCTGATTGGAGTCAATTGGTTGAATAATTAATAATTTTAAGCCATTCAACCCTTCTTCCTTACGTGTTGCCCATACACTGCCTATCACTCTTCCGATTTGCATGAACTTCACCTACTTTATCCTGAATGACTTCTCTAATTACTCCGAGCAAATTGTTAACGTCTTATTCAACTCTCGTATTTTGTCATAAGCCAATGCCGTGACAATTGTTTTTTTAGGAACAATAATTTCTCGCGCTTCTATTTCAAGTACTTCTACTTGCGAAAGTAGCTTCTTGTCAAATTGATAGCTGGATGGTCTTTCAGCTTGTTTTACGACACGAGGAACTTCTTTGACATCCTTTTGTTCGTTAACTTGTGCATAGATTATTTCTGCAAATGCACCTTGTTGAATTAATCCTGCATTTGCTTCATCTGTGTCGATATGCATCTCCAATCGATAACGATCCGAAACACGAATTATTACATTTGATAAAATAATCGGTCTTATACCTTCTACTTTAATTTGCACCGATTGTCCATCCGCTACTTGGAAACGAGCGCTATCAGCTGGTGACATATGAATATGTGCTTGTGCAATAATGAGTCCCTCATTTAGCACGACGCTACCCTTTGGACCAATAAGTGTGACAGGGCTAGAGCCTTTAATATCTCCTGATACTCTTAATGGTGGCTTAACCCCTAATTTCATCGCATCTGTCCAGCTAATTTCTACTTGGGATAAAGAACGGGCTGGTCCTAATATGCGTACTCGCTCAATGGAACCCTTTGGACCTGCAATAACAACTGTTTCCTCAGCAGCAAACTGACCTGGCTGTGAAAGCTCAAACTTAGGTGTTAATTGATAGTTCTCACCAAAAAGCTTCTCCACTTCCGCTTGAGCAAGATGGACATGCCGAGCTGACACACCGATAGGGATTTTTCCGTCATGTTGAGAAGAAGGCTGATTTTTTAAAACTTGCTGCAATACTTCCTCGACAATTTTTTGGACTAAATTTTCCTGCATCATACCTCCTCCTTATGTTAATGATCTGATAATTCTTCCCTGAGCTTGTTGTTCAATAAAGCCCGCATTCGCTTCATCTGTATCAATATGCATCTCTAAACTAAAATCATTTGACACGCGAACTACAACTCCACGAAATGTCACAGGTCGCTCACTATCAACCTCAACAGATACTAATTCATTATTTTGTACATCCAATGCTAACGCATCTTCTTCCGTCATATGAATATGTGCCTGTGCAATAATGACACCCTGCTTGATTATGATTTCTTGTTCTTGATTGATTAATTTGATGCCTGCTGAACTTTCGATATCCCCCGATTGCCTTAAAGGAGGGGTTAATCCTAGCTTCATAGCATCAGTTCGACTAATTTCCACCTGTGTTGCCGCTCTTACAGGACCTAGTACACGCACATTGTGAAGGATACCTTTTGGTCCCTCTATGGAAACACGCTCTTTTGCCGCAAATTGTCCTGGCTGCGAAAGGTCAAAATCCTTTGTTAGCGCTGCATTTGGACCAAAAAGTGCTTGTAAATCCTCTTCACTTACATGTATATGCCGAGCTGAAATGGCCACAGGAAATATCTTTGTCGCTGTTTTCACGTTAGCCACCTCTATATCTTTATTACTGTTGAAAATGAATGAGCAGGATGATGCATGATGTGTAGCATCCTGCCCTTCTATTTAGTTGTTTTATCCGTCGCTTTGACTCTTCTTTCCGTCACTCCGGCTCTTCTTTCCGTCGCTTCGACCCTTCTTTCCGTCACTTCGGCGATTCTTTTCGTCGCTTCGACCCTTCTTTCCGTCACTTCGGCGATTCTTTTCGTCGCTTCGGCATTTCTATCCGTCTTTTCGATCTTTCCATCGCTTCAGACCTTCTATCCGTCGCCTTTATTTGGCTAAGTTCAACCTGAAATTAAGCCTCTGCTTTTGGTAAAATTAATTCTAATTCATGGTGTGGACGTGGGATTACATGAACTGATAGAAGTTCTCCAACACGTTGTGCCGCTGCCGCTCCTGCATCAGTAGCTGCTTTTACTGCTCCTACATCACCACGAACTAATACAGTGACAATACCGCCACCAACATGCACTTTTCCTACTAAGTTAACGCTAGCAGCCTTCACCATTGCATCCGCTGCTTCAATTGCTCCTACTAATCCTTTTGTTTCTACCATTCCTAATGCTGTACTCATTTGTCATTCCTCCAAATTATTTATTTAATGTTATTTGTTTTAATACTTGATCAACAATTTGCTGAACCATCGCTGTATCCAAAGTTGGATCTTGTTCCTTAATATTTTCTACAACTGGTTTTGTTAAAAATTCTGGTTTTGGCACCTCTACATCTTTAATGCCGTATGCCATACGTTTAATATTCAATAAATGTCTCGCGGTAATGTTATCGGACGTAATATTGCCACCAAACGTACCGCATCCTAATGTAAAGGATGGGGCTAAGCCTGTAGTTCCACCAACAGCGCCAATCGATGATAATGTATTGATTACAATTCTGGACACTGGTAATTCAACAGAAAATTGCTCAGCTAAAGCTGTATTTTCTGTATGGATCGAGCATGTATGTCCGCGTCCACCTATGTTTAGCAAATCAATCATTACCTGTTTTGCCTCAGTACTATCCTCAACTGTGTATAATGCAAATATCGGGGACAGTTTTTCCAGTGAAAATGGAATATTCTTGCCAATCATTGTTTCCATACCAACAAGTACTTTTGTATCTTCCGGCACGGTAACACCGATAGAATCTGCTAAGCAAGCTGCTGACTTACCTACAATTTGAGGATTTACTTTCCCAGGGACTGGAGAAATCAACTTCTCCATCTTCAACTTCTCTTCATCACTCAAAATATAAGCATTATTTTTCTTTAACTCTGATAAAACTTGCTCGGCAATAACTTTATCTACAATAATTGACTGCTCTGTAGCACAAATTGTACCGTTATCAAAAGATTTACTTTGTACAAGTTGGCGAACGGATTTAGATATATTCGCTGACTTCTCAATGTAAGCTGGTACATTCCCTGGTCCTACACCATAAGCCGGTTTGCCTGAACTATAGGCTGCCTTTACTAGCGCACCGCCACCAGTCGCTAAAATTAAGTGAATATCGGGGTGCTTCATTAATTGTTGCGTAGCCTCCATAGAAGACATCGTTAAACAGTGTAACAATCCTTCTGGTGCTCCTGCTTTTTCTGCAGCAACTCTACAAATCTCCAAAGCTTCCTTTGTACAATCGACCGCATAAGGATGTGGGCTTAATACTAGACCATTTCTAGTTTTCAATGAAATAAGTGTTTTAAAAATTGCTGTTGATGTTGGATTTGTTGTTGGAACAACGCCCGCAATTACGCCAAACGGACTAGCAATCTCTGTCACTTTCTTCATTCGATCGAAACCAACGACACCAACTGTCTTTAAATCTTTTATATCTTCGTAGACATCTCGAGAGGCAACTTCATTTTTCATTTTTTTATGATTAGGGATGCCCATCCCTGTTTCCTGAACGGCCATATTCGCCAAACGTTCTGCTTCTTTAAATGCGGCATCAGCAACAGCTTTGACGATACTATCTACTTGCTGCTGTGAATACTGCATGTAAGCAGCCTGTGCAATATTGGCATGTTTCACTGCGTCTCTCATTTCTTGTATTGCTAATAAATCTTTATCTAATGTGGCCATAAAGCCCCGCCTTTCTATACAACTGGATTTCTCGTTAAATTCTCAATAGCTTCTCTAAAAGCATCTGCTGCCGCTTGACAGGAAGATTGGCTACCACTTAATAAACCGCCACCATAATTGGTTTCAGATGGTGGACCAAAGAAAACCTTTAGCTCTACATCTGCCGCCTTTAATGCCGCATCCAGACCCACGACTGCTTCAAGTGGTGGTGCTATTAAATAAGAAAGAGCAGTTCCAGCCTTAACATTCGCCAACTCTGCCAAATACGTACCACAACTTGCTACAGTATGTGCAAAAAGGGCGTGGTTTTCATTTTGAAGAATAGCCTCAAAATACGTATCAAACTGAATTTTCTGCCGAATTGCATCTAAACCACTGCGTATTTCATCAGGTGAGCTACCAGCAATGATGCCAATGACCTCACCGGATAACGGACCAGATGCATGTGCCGCTCCAGCATAAAAGCTCTTTGCATAAACAACTTCAACATCAGCTTTTTTCGTCGCTTCGTCTAATGCTACATATCCAACATCATCTATTGTGAGAGTTACGAGTCCAATGCTATTTTGATATGGCTTTAAATCTAATTGCTCTGCTAATTCACTATTTACTCTCGGAATGATTTGCATTGCCAAAATTTCTGCCATAATTTTTTGAGGATTCATCGTTTTCCCTCCTAGCCTTCTTTTGCCACAAGACCTACTCCACTTGCCTTGTAATGCAATATTTTTTGCACGACCGTTCCTAAATAAGCACCAGCTTCTAATGGTGGGATACCACCTTTATGAATGTTCGAAACGACCATTCGATCAGCTTCTACGGTGCCAATTCTAGGTTGATAGCATATATAGGCACTCATTGACTCAGCTGATACAAGTCCCGGACGCTCACCGATTAGATAAACGATCACTTCTGCTTGTAAAAGCTCGCCAATTTCATCCATAAGAGCTACACGCCCTTTATCAATATAGAAAGTCGTTCCTATTTCTATATTTAAATTATTTAGGCTTTGCTGTAACGCTAAATAAACATCTTGCACATTTTCTTCAATTGCACTTGCACTTAATCCGTTAGACATGATGATTTGTACCTTTGGATTTTTTGCACACTTCGATTGGATAAGTGTTTTTGCTTCATCTGATAAACGACGACCTAAATCCGGTCTAGTAATGTATTCTTCTTTATCTGTCACTCTTGTTGTTATTTGAAAGACATTAAGCTTTTGTAGTAGCTCTTCTGTCACTTCACCATATACTGCATCTACTGCCGCTGCATGATCGAGACGGAACTTTAGCCAAGTTTTTGTTTTTGGTCTTGTCCCTGCTCTCCCAACACCTATTCTTGCCGGTGTATGTTTTTTGGCCGCTTGTACACTTTCAGACACTTGATCCTCTTCAAATTTAAAGGCTGGAATAGGTGCCACAGTGTAAGACGGTTCATCATAACTTGCACTGTAATACGATTGTTCGTGATTACTTGATTCATTATGATAAAGCTTAATTAATGGTTCATTTGATTGTTCTGTTGTGCTTGGACTTGCTACTTCATCAGCATGATTAGCGGCCGTATCATAGAATTTAATAAGTGTTTCCTTTTGATCTTCTGTTGCCACAGCTGGTTCTGGTGAAGATTTAACGGACGTATCATTACCCATCTTTTCCATAACGAGTTGTGTAATCATCGATACTAATTGTTCATTCAATGGACTCACCTACCTTTCAAATATAGATAAATCGCCAGCTCTTGCAGATAGACGACCATTTTCATAAATGCCCATTTTTTCTAACCACGCTAAATATTCAGGAGCTGGTTTTTTACCAAACGTTTGAAGTAATGTTGCGACATCATGGAAGCTCATTGACTGATAGTTCAGCATGACATCGTCGCCCATTGGTGCAGCTATAATAAAGTTGACACCAGCAGCTGTTAGTAAAACACTTAAATCTTCAACATCATTTTGGTCTGCTTTAATATGATTTGTGTAACAAATATCAACACCCATTGGGATGCCGTGCATTTTCCCCATAAAGTGATCTTCTAGGCCCGCTCGTATAACCTGCTTGTTGTTGTATAAATACTCAGGTCCAATAAAGCCAACAACCGTGTTTACAATATACGGATTAAAATGTCTCGCAAATCCGTAATTACGTGATTCGAGCGTTACTTGGTCAATGCCCATATGTGCCTCAGCAGATAGCTCCGAACCTTGTCCTGTTTCAAAGTAGAATAAATTCGGGCCAGTTCCTGTTCCTTGCCTTTTCACAAGCTCCTCTGCTTCTCTGATTAAGTCTGCAGAAATACCGAATGAACGGTTCGCAATTTCCGTCCCCGCAATACTTTGGAAAATCATATCTGCAGGTGCGCCTTGTTTAATCGCCTTCATCTGTGTCGTAATATGTGCCAATACACAGTTTTGCGTAGGAATCGACCAATCATTGATAAACTCCTTTGTTGCATGCAACACTTTTTTCACACTTTCAACTGAGTCATCTACTGGGTTAATTCCTATGACCGCATCACCAATTCCATAAGACAATCCTTCTTTTAATGAGGCAATAATACCGTCAATATTGTCTGTCGGATGATTCGGCTGCAATCTCGAGGAAAGTGTGCCCTTTTGTCCGATCGTAATATTACAAGTCGACAGTATTTCTACTTTATTAGCAGCATGAACAAGATCTAAGTTGGACATAAGTTTTGTTACTGCTGCAATAATTTCTGAATTCATGCCCTTACTTAATCGTTTTAATTCCCGATCGCCTGTTTCATTGGATAAGATATATTCCCTGAGCTGCTCGATACTCCAGTTTTTAATTTCTCCGTAAATTTGCTCGTTGATATCACCTTCAATAATGCGTGATACCTCATCGTTTTCTTGAGGAACTAATGGATTTTCTCTTATGTCCTTTACTAATAGCTCACTTAAAACGGCCTTGGCCGCAATTCGTTGCTGTACAGATTCAGCCGCAATTCCAGCTAACTGATCTCCTGATTTATCTTCATTGGCCTTGGCCATTACATCCTTTAATGAGTTAAAATTATATTTTTCTCCACCAAATATCACCGATAGATTCACATTCATCCTCCTTACTTTGAGTGAAAAGCAAGGGTTTTTACGACGACTGGGACAACACCAGATGGTAGTACTTCCCCAATGTCAATGTAATCACCTGTTTCCACTTTGATTTGATCGATGCAAATGATGGGAACTGTTTGATTAATCGCTTGTATCGTTTGCCCAATAACTTTTGCATAATCTGATTGAATGACTATGATAATTGGTAGTTCCTTGGAGCTTCTCGTCGCTAAGTGTTTTAAAATAGCCTCACATAAAGCACGGACATCTTGGAAGCTTAAATATGGTAACTGACTAAAATAGAGTGCAAATGGAGAGCGATTCCCCTGTATAGAAAATAGCGCATCGGCTCGTTCAACCGCTGTTTTTACCGCATAGTCGAATTCTTTGCTGTTCGTATGCATATGGCAATCGAAAACAGGCACATTTTTTAAAGGCAATACGTTCGTGTCCACTTGAATCGTTGCACCACTAATCTCAGTTATTTGGGTACCTGCACCAGTCACTGTAGCCCGCGCTGTTTCCTCAGGTTTTAGCCATAAAAAGGATTGTAACTGTTCGTGCTGCAAAAGACTTTTCGCCAATTTTTCGCCGATATCATCATACTGACGGTTTGTACATTCATGTTCATAAATACAAGCAGCTACACCACCGGAAAAAACGACTGCTTCAACTGGTTTATTCCAAGTTGGCAAATGCCCTAGCAATAACGGATGCTGTTCATCTGTCAATTGTCCGCTTAGTGTCATCGCTACTATATCCGCCATTTCTTGGATTAGTTGTGTGACACGTACATCCTCTGCTGCATCACCCACCTTTAATGGCTTTGGCCATCTCTCCATCAGCTTCATAATAGGTGGTGAAATCGATTGGACGATGCCATTCTGAAATTCTATGAGTCTCCCTCCGACATGCAATGTACATGTACCCATTACTTCTCCGTACTGCATTACCGCAATATTTGCTGTACCACCACCGATATCGATGTTAGCGATGATTTTGGCCGTATTTTTAGATTGCAGCAAGGTACCTGCGCCCTTTGCTGCAATGATTCCTTCCAAATCGGGTCCGGCAGTAGCAACTAAAAAGTGTCCAGCTGTATCTGCAATCGCATGAACAACCTCGCTAGCATTTTCCTTAGTTGCAGATTCGCCCGTAATGATAATGGCACCTGTTGAAATGTCTGACGGTGCAATTCGGGCCAATTGATATTGCTGAAAAATAAATTGTTCGATTTTTTCCATATCGATAATATCTTTATTGATAAACGGTGTTTTAATAATCGGACTTTGATGTAAAACCGTTTTTTCGATAATTTCGATTCGAGGTACATGCGTTACACCTGCAACGTTTTTCAACAAAAAACTACTGACAACCATTTTTGTTGTACTTGTACCAATATCAATGCCTGCACTATAAATTTTTTCTGTCTTCAACTTACTCCTCCCTCTCGCCACTATGGGCAATACATGAGATAAGGACTATCACGATCCTTCACAAATTGGCGAATTTCTTCATCAGAATTGAGCTGAATAAGTGGCGCAATAAACTCAACACCAAGCTTTTGCCACGAAGAGGTTTTCACAATAGGACCATGTGTCATGACATTTTGTAATAACGCTGTTGCTCTTTCTACATCTGCAAGGGGTGCATCAATTTTTGTAATAACACCAATTTGTATTTTAGGAATTCCTAAGCTAAATTGTGGTGGAAAAACACTCCTTGATGACGTGGCATCCTGCAAATAAATTACATGTGTCACTTCAAGCGATGTTGCCATGATGTTTTTGTAATACATCGGATTTTCTATATATTCACCAGGTGTATCAACAATCCAGTCATCATAAACGAGCGCCTGTGTTTTATTGGCTTGTCTATCTTTCCCTAATAACGCATTCATCAAGGTCGACTTACCTGCTTGCACACCACCTATGATCATTACTCGATTTTTCATACGGCACATCCTATGACTTCGTTATTTTTGATGGCGTGTAGCCTAGCATCTCTGAAAGAAAACGATTAATCTCTAACATCGCCATTTCAACTTCGGAGACACTGCCTACAATTACGAGACTGCCGGTAAAGCGATCTAAAAACCCAAGTTTTACGTTCGCTGACTTTGTTGCTAAATCCCCTGCGATAATAACTGTCTCACTCGGTGTACATGTCATGATGCCAAGTGCACCCGCTTCTTGAATACCTAGCTTTTGAAACATATCAGGGTCAGGATTTGCGATTATATGACTTAATGTTAGTTGCTTCCCTGGCACAAACTCCTGAATAAACCGTTTCTTTTCTTCACTCACACGTCATCACCTCTTTCAAGTTTTTTCGAGAGTTTTATCTGTTAAATATTCTCCTTCTTTAATAATGCCTGCCTTACGATCCTCTTGTTCTAGCCTTAGAGCTGTTGGAACAGATAGCTTATAGGCTAATATAATTGCGATAACACCCGCTAAAAACTTACCAGCAATCACCGGTAAAATAATAGTAGGTTGGAAGTTAGCCGTAAACGATAAATGATCTCCTAGAAGGAATGCTGAACAAACTCCAAAGGCAATGTTAATGACCTTATCTTTCGGTGGCATATGTCGGACAAGAGTAAACATTGCTAATATATTAGCAATTGTCGCTAAAATACCTGCGCTCCCTACTGACGATAGCCCTAATTTTTCACCTGCTGCTTCTAAAGGTTTCGAAGCATATTTTCTTATTAAGTACACCATTGGGAATGCACCCGCTAGCATAATGCCGATGTATCCAGCTGTTTCTAAAGCCCGGAATTGATCGGTTTTATCTGCCATGATCGGATCAAAGCCCCATGCACCAAAAACCTTCGTAAAAATACCTGTGAAAATTTCTACAATTGAGAACACTAGCACTAGCTTGATAGCAGCATCCATCACCCGTCCAAAAATCATGAAACCTTTGATCATGCCATTTGGAATTAGTTTTAGACCTAACGCAATTAACACTACGAAAATAAATAAAGGCAATAAATTGATTAATATTTGTAAAACAGAAATGGCAAAAACATATGTTGGTGCCGCTGTTGTACTAATTACTTCACGAACATTTGTATTGAACATCACAATCAAAATAGAAGAAATAAATGCCCCAATCGGAATTGTTAAAACACCCGCCATAATACCTAAAGCCATGTATTTATGATCCCGCTTATCTAACATGGCAAGCCCCATTGGAATAGAGAACACAATTGTCGCACCTGACATAAATCCAACAACTAGTGCCATGACCCATCCTTCATAGGACTCTTTTAACGCATTTGCTAATTGATAGCCTCCCATGTCCGAGGCTAAAATTGTCGTTGCCGCAATCGCTGGATCCGCGCCAATCCATTCAAAAATCGGACTAATAAAATGACTTATAAACCACGTTAAGTAAGGTATAGCTGCCATGATCCCTGCAGCAGGTACAAAAATATGTCCAACCGTATGAATACCATTCATAAACTCTTTACCGATTCCATATTCAGCATCTCGAATTGCTCCAATTGCTCCTAAAACTGCACAAATCATAATAATATAAACGATAACCGTTCCTATCATTGCCATCCTTCTCATCACCCCTTTATTTTTTCTATTTATAAAAAAAAGACGCATTAAAGAGGAAATCTCTTTAAAGCGTCTTTGCTTTAACTATTTACTTGTAAAGTATTGATAATGCGCCTTGCAATAAGCACCATTTCCTGTTGAGTCTGCATACTCTCACTGCGAATTTTTTTATAAGCTTCTTCCTCACTAAGGCTCTCTGACTTCATGAGCAAACCTTTTGCTCGTTCGATTATTTTGCGCTTTTCTAATTCTGTTTGTTTATGCAGCAATTCTCCGTTTAGACGGTTGAACTTATCAATCTGGTGAAATGCCACTTCCAACGCCGGAAGGACATTCTTCTCAGAAAACGGTTTCATGACATAGCCTAAAATATTGTCCTGCTTCATGTACAGTAGCAATTCTTTTTCACTATAAGCTGATATAAATAGCACAGGTATACCGAGCTGCTGCTCAATAATTTTGCTTGCCTTTAAACCATCTAACTTTGGCATTTTAATGTCCATTAAGATTAACTGTGGCTGATGTGTAAAAGCCA
>Ga0102589_1002502_pt1 | contig 21104 bp, 20 predicted proteins | sample AraplaMF_Col_mLB_FD_76858 | JGI IMG/M metagenome (GOLD analysis project Ga0102589, IMG submission 76858) | Arabidopsis root microbial communities from the University of North Carolina, USA - plate scrape MF_Col_mLB | ecosystem: Host-associated > Plants > Roots > Endosphere | place: USA... | reverse complement strand
GCGACTCCGGAAGCGAGATTCAAAACAGATCACTAAACATGTAGAACTGCGCGATGAAGGCTTGCGGACGGGGGTTCAAATCCCCCCAGCTCCACCAACATAACGTCCGAGGGCGTTCACTGAAGTCCGGTGAACGCCCTTTTTCATTGGGAAATCGCCAGTCCGCCTCCGCCAGTCGGGGAGCCCAGTGATTCCGACGGAGTCCACTGGCAGCCAACGCACAGCCGGGGAACGCCCGGCTTCAACTCAGTAGCACTGGAACAGCACGCCTTGTTCCGCAGGAGCCCTGCCAAGCCATCGCGGCGTCTTGTCGCGTGCATCGCAATAGTCGGAGGCCTGGACATAGGTCGTGGCGCGCAGCACGCCTTCGCGGACTTGCATCACTTCGTTGGGTGGGGTCGAACAGCCGGCCAGGACCAGGAGAGCAAGCGGAAGCAGTGTGCGCCAAATCATCGGGGCATTCTAAGACTGCGGATCGTTGGAGCTGCGCCCGCGCTCGGGGTAGAGATACTTGAAGTACTCGCCTGACCGCCCGAACAATTGGCGCGCCAGCTGGACCGGGTCTTCGCCCTTGTGCTTCTCGTAGAGCACGGGTCCCCAGATGATGAAGCCGTCGATGCTGAGGCTCTTGGGGGAGGGCTCGATCGCCTTCCAGGCATGCGCGAACTTCGAGATCCAGGCCAGCGCATCCTTGAGCGCATGATTGGGTGGGGCGGGTGTTTCTTCGGTTGGGGACATGGCGGGCATCCTTGCTGAAAAGACTGTACAAATATACAGTAAACTACGACCATGGAAAACACGCCGTTCGCAAACGCGCCCCGCGGCTCGATGACTGGCCGGCCTGTCCATGCGGTTTTCTGATTTCTCCTTGACGGGTAACCGTCCCCCGCTGGTCAACCTGTGCGGGGGCCTTGATGCATTGCCAAGCAGATAGGCTTTTCAAGCCCAGCCTCGTGCTGGGCTTTTTTTATGCATGCGGTGGTCGTGATGCCGCCCCGTGCAGCCGCGCTTCTTTTTGCCTGGGGGCAAGGCTATAGTCGGCGGGCACTGTCACATTGCAGTCACTGCAATCTCCCGCTCTTGCCGCCTGCCCAGATCCCGAAAAGGACGCCCGTGCCGGATTCCCTGACCTCCGAGTTGACGAATTACTACGACGCGGTGCCCTATGACTCGCATCCGTTCCCTCAGTCGGCGATGGAGCACCTGGAAGCGCTGGCCTTTCTCTTCGGTCTCGACGTTCCTCCTCCCGCAACAGCCCGTGTGCTGGAGCTCGGCTGCGCGGCCGGCGGCAACCTGATTCCCTTCGCGGCACGCCACCCTGACGCGCGCGCGATCGGCGTCGACCTGTCGACGGTGCAGGTGGCCCAGGGAATGGCGGCCATCGGGCGCGCCGGCCTGTCGAACATCGAGCTCAAGGCCTTCAATCTCGCCGACATCGACGCCTCGTTCGGCGAGTTCGACTACATCGTGTGCCACGGCGTCTACAGCTGGGTGCCGGGGCCGGTGCAGGACGCGATCCTGCGCATCTGCCGCGAGAACCTCGCGCCGAACGGCGTGGCCTACGTGAGCTACAACGTGTACCCCGGCTGGAAGGCGCGCGAGATCGTGCGCGACGCGATGATCCTGCGCGGCGGCCCGCGCGACACGCCGGAAGAAAAGCTCTCCTATGCGCGCGGCATGCTCGACTTCCTCGAGCAGTCGGCCCGCGCCGACAGCGTGCTCAAGAAGACGCTCGAAGAGGCGATGCCCATCGTGCGCAGCGCCAACAGTTCGTACCTGCTGCACGAGTTCCTCGAGCCCTGCAACGCGCCTTGCTACTTCAAGGAATTCGTCGCGCGCGCGGAAGCCCGTGGCCTGGCCTACCTGTGCGACGCCGAACCGTCGACGATGTTCGTGCAGAACTACGGCGACAAGGTGCGCGACCCGCTGCTGCGTGAATGCGGCGGCAGCCAGGTGATGATGGAGCAGTACCTCGATTTCCTGGTCAACCGCACCTTTCGCCAGACCCTGCTCGTCAGGCAGCCGCAGGCCGGGAGCATCCGCTACAAGCTCGACCCCGCGCGCATCCGGCAGCTCGAATTCGCCGGCATGTTCAAGACCGACGATGGCGCTGCGTTCACGCTCGATGCCCGCGAGCAGCCGTGCACCGCGATCCGGAACCTGAAGGTCACGATGCGCCTGCCCGTGCAGAAGGCCGTGGCGCACCTGCTCGACACCCGCTATCCCGCCTCGATGTCCGTATCGGCCCTCGTCGAGGCCGCCGCCGGGCTGGCGGGGCAGCCGCTCGCGGCCGCCGAACTGGTCGTGATGGGGATGGTCGAGGAACTGCTGATCCTCGGCGCCCTGCGCATCAGGCGCTCGCCGGTGCCCGCGGCCGATGCGGTTTCCGGCCTGCCTCGGGCGTTGTCCGCGGTTCGCAACACGGTGGGCCTGGTGCAGGGTTCCGCCGCCACCGTCAGCACCTGCAACCAGTGGCACGAGCACGTGACGGTGTCGCTGCTCGAGCGAAGCCTGCTGCCGCTGCTCGACGGAAGGCACTCGCACGAGGCACTGGCCGAGCACCTCGAGGCCGAAGTGCGCAGCGACCGCCTGCGCTTCGTCAAGGACGACAAGCCGCTGACCGAGCCGTCGGCGATCAGGGAATTCGCTCGCGGGCAGGTGGCCCTGGCGCTCGACGCCCTGCGCCGCAAGGCACTGCTCACGGCCTGAACCGCGGTCGCCTGTCGGTCCTTCTTTCATTCATTCGTTCATCCGCTCACCTTCACTTCATCACGCTCTAGAGGAGACTCTTACATGCAACAAATCCACTGGACTCCCAAGCTGCGCACCGCCGTCGCGGCCGTGCTCGCGCTGGCGGCCGCCAGCGCCTCGACCGCGGCGTCGGTGGCGCCCGTCGCCGCCGAGAACGGCATGGTCGTGAGCGCCCAGCACCTGGCCACCAAGGTGGGCGTCGACGTGCTCAAGCGCGGCGGCAATGCGGTCGACGCGGCGGTCGCGGTGGGCTATGCGCTCGCAGTGGTCTACCCCGCGGCGGGCAACCTCGGCGGCGGCGGCTTCATGACCGTGCAGCTGGCCGACGGCCGCAAGACCTTCCTCGACTTCCGCGAGAAGGCCCCGCTGGCCGCCACGGCCAACATGTACCTCGACAAGGACGGCAACGTCATCAAGGGCCTGAGCACCAAGGGCCACCTCGCCGTGGGCGTGCCGGGCAGCGTCTCGGGCATGGAATACGCGCGCGAGAAGTACGGCACCATGAAGCGCGGCGAGCTGCTCGCCCCCTCGATCCAGCTGGCGGAGAAGGGCTTCGCGCTGCAGCAGGGCGACGTCGACCTGCTCGCCACCGCCACGGCCGACTTCAAGGAAGACCCGGCCACGGCGGCCATCTTCCTGAACAAGGGCGAGCCCTACAAGGTGGGCGACAAGCTGGTGCAGAAGGACCTGGCCAAGACCCTGCGCGAGATCAGCGCCAAGGGCACCGACGGCTTCTACAAGGGCTGGGTCGGCAGCGCCCTCGTGGCCTCCAGCCAGGCCGGCAAGGGCCTGATCACGCAGGCCGACCTCGACCAGTACAAGACGCGCGAGATGGCCCCCGTGGAGTGCGACTACCGCGGCTACCGCGTGGTGTCGGCGCCTCCGCCGAGCTCGGGCGGCGTGATCATCTGCGAGATGCTCAACATCCTCGAGGGCTATCCGCTCAAGGACCTGGGCTACCGCTCGGCACAGGCCGTGCACTACCAGATCGAGGCCATGCGCCACGCCTACGTGGACCGCAACAGCTATCTGGGCGACCCCGACTTCGTGAAGAACCCGCTCGACCGGCTGCTCGACAAGGGCTATGCCGAGAAGATCCGCGCCGTCATCGACCCGAAGAAGGCCGGCGTCTCCAAGGACATCAAGCCCGGCGTCGCGCCGCATGAAGGCAGCAACACCACCCACTACTCGATCGCCGACAAGTGGGGCAACGCGGTCTCGGTCACCTACACGCTGAACGACTGGTTCGGCGCCAAGGTCACGGCCGCCAAGACCGGCGTGCTGCTGAACGACGAGATGGACGACTTCACCTCGAAGGTGGGCGTGCCCAACCTCTACGGCCTGGTGCAGGGCGAGGCCAACAAGATCGAACCGGGCAAGCGCCCGCTGAGCTCGATGAGCCCGACCATCGTGTCCAAGGACGGCAAACCGGTGATGGTGGTCGGCACGCCGGGCGGCAGCCGCATCATCACCGCCGTGATGCTGACCATGATCAACGCGATCGACTACGGCATGAACGTGCAGGAAGCCGTCGACGCGCCGCGCTTCCACCAGCAGTGGCTGCCCGACGTCACCAACGTCGAAACCTATGCACTGAGCCCCGACACCCGCAAGATCCTGACCGACATGGGCCACAACCTGGGCGTGCCGCAGCCGGCCAACCACCTGGCGGCGATCATCGTCGGCGCGCCTTCGCTGGGCGGCAAGCCGGTGGGCAACAACCGCTTCTACGGCGCCAACGACCCGCGCCGCAACACTGGGCTGGCGGCAGGGTACTGATCCTGCGGCAAACTCGAAGGCGGTCGTGCCCCTGGCGGCGCGGCCGCTTTTTTCTTTTCCCATGCATCTGCAAGACATCCTCTATACCCAGGGCTTCGGCACGCGACGCGTGTGCGCGGGGCTGGTCCAGCAGGGCCACGTGGTCATCGGCGGCAAGGCGGTGGACGACCCGTTCGCCGACATCGACCCCGAAGGCCTTCAATATACGGTGCAGGGCACCCCGTGGGCATACCACGAGAAGGCCTACCTGATGCTGCACAAGCCCGCCGGCACCGAGTGCTCGCAGAAGCCCTCGACCTACCCGAGCATCTACACGCTGCTGCCGTCGCCGCTGCGGCTGCGGCCCAACAAGGGCGCGGTGCAGGGCGTGCAGGCCATCGGCCGGCTCGACCAGGACACCACCGGCCTGCTGCTCCTGACCGACGACGGCCAGTTCATCCACAAGATGGGCTCGCCCAAGCACCACGTGCCCAAGGTCTACGAGGTGACGGCCAAGCACCCAGTGGACGAGGCGCAGATCGCGAAACTGCTGGCCGGCGTGGTGCTCGACGACGATCCGAAGCCGGTACGCGCCGCCGCCTGCGAATCCGACGGCCCGCTGCACCTGCGGCTGACGCTCACCGAGGGCAAGTACCACCAGGTCAAGCGCATGCTGGCGGCGGTCGGCAATCGGGTGGAGGGGCTGCATCGCTCGCGCATCGGCGACCTGGCGCTGCCCGCCGATCTCGCGCCCGGGCAGTGGCGCTGGCTGACGGCTGACGAGGTCGCGGACCTGCGCGTCCCGGCCAAACCCGCCAAGGCCTTGAAATAGAAGGGAAAAACGCAGGGAAACGAGGGAAAAGGGCACGACTCCGGTCAGCCAGTCTTAAGGGCCGGCCGTTAACATTCCGAACTCTCTCCCGGAATCTTCCCTTGCGACTCCCTGCCCGACCGAACGGCCGCATCGCGGCTTTCCTGCTTGCCTGCATGACGGCCTTCGCGGCCCATACCGCCGTCGCGGCGCCGGCCGAACCCCCACCGATCTTCGTGCTCAACTCGCTGGACGCGAACGTGAGCGTGATCAATCCCGTCGACTGGACGGAAAAGCTGCGCATTCCCACCGGCAAGGAGCCGCACCACATCTACATGACGCCCGACGAAAAGTCGGTCATCGTGGCCAATTCGGCGGGCGACTCCCTGACCTTCCTGAACCCCCGCACGGCGGAAGTGCAGCGCGTGGTCTACGGGATCATCGATCCGTACCAGCTGCAATTCTCGCGCGACATGAAGTGGTTCGTTACGGCGGGCAACCGGCTGAACCACGTCGACGTCTACCGCTGGGACGGCAAGGACCTGAAGCTGGCCAAGCGCATCGCCAGCGGCAAGACGCCCAGCCACATCTGGATCGACAACACCAGCACCATCGCCTACGTGACGATGCAGGACAGCGACGAGATGATCGCCGTCGACCTGCCCACCCAGACCATCAAGTGGCGCACCGCCACCGGCCCCATGCCGGCCGACATCTTCGGCGTGCACAACGACAAGACCCTGCTCGTGGGCCTCACCGGCAGCGACGGCGTGCAGGTGTTCGACGTGGCCGGCGCCGAGCCCAAGCTGGTCGGCAAGATCCCCACCGGCAAGGGCGCCCACGCCTTCCGCTCCGCCGGCGACGGCAAGACCGTGTTCGTGAGCAACCGCGTGGCCAACTCCATCAGCCGCATCGACCTGACGACGCTGAAGGTGGTCGCGACCTACCCGGTGCCCGGCGGCCCCGACTGCATGGACGTGTCGGCCGACGGCAAGACGCTCTACGTGACCTCGCGCTGGGCCAAGAAGCTCAGCGTGGTCGACCTGGCCAGCAACAAGGTCGTGCGCCAGGTCAACGTCGGCCGTTCGCCGCACGGCGTGTGGACGCTGGACCATGCGAAGCGCATCTAGGCGCGCCGGCATTGCCGCCGCCGCTGCCGCCTCCATGCTCGCCCTGGCGGCGGCGCTGTCGCCAACCGCATGGGCGGCGCAGGAGCCAGCCGCGTGCGAGAAGCCCGTCTACCTGACCTTCGACACCGGCCACATGGGCATCGCGCCCCTGGTGGCCGACGTGCTCAAGCGGCAGGACGTGCGCGTCACCTTCTTTGCCGCCGCCGAACGCACCCAGACCGACGGCGACAGCCTCGACGACCATTGGGCGCCCTGGTGGAAGGCAAGGGCGGCCGAAGGCAACGAATTCGGCTCCCACACCTACGACCACGCCTATTGGCGCGGCGACGTGAAGGGCACGCCGCCCAGCTTCCGCATCAAACCCTCGGCCGGCCCCCAGAACGGCAAGGAATCGACCTGGAGCGCGGCCGAGTACTGCGCCAATATCAAGAAGGCCTCCGACCGGCTGGCGGCGGTCACCGGCAAGAAGCCGCTGCCGCTGTACCGCGCGCCGGGCGGCAAGACCTCGCCCGCGCTGCTGGCTGCCGCCGAAGGCTGCGGCTACAAGTACGTGGGCTGGGCGAGCGCCGGCTTCCTCGGCGACGAGCTGCCGAGCGAGAAATTCAGCAACGCGAAGCTGCTGACGCAGGCGCTGGACACCATCCGCCCCGGCGACATCCTGCTCGCGCACCTGGGCATCTGGTCGCGCAAGGACCCGTGGGCGCCCGCCAACCTCGAGCCGCTGATCGTCGGCCTGAAGGCCAAGGGCTTCTGCTTCCGCACGCTGCGCCAGCATCCGGACTTCAAGGCCTGGATCGCATCCCACCCCTGAACGACTGAACGACTGAACGACGAGTTTCCCGATCGTGATCGACTGGCTGACAGACGCCTTTTCCGCCTTGCAGGGCTGGTTCTTCGAAACCGCCGTGCAGCCGCTCGTCTACGCCGTGGGCCTGGGCGGCTGGACCGAGGACGCCTTCGACGCCACCGGCTGGCTGCTGGTGGGCGTCATCCAGATCCTGGTGTTGATCGCGGTGATCGGCCCGCTGCAGCGCTGGCGCTCGGTGGAGCCGGTGGTCGACCGCCACGCGATCCGCATCGACGTGCTCTACACGTTCATCCACCGGCTGGGGCTGTTCCGGCTGGCGATCTTCTTCACGCTGCAGCCCTTCTTCGACGACGCCATGGGCGCGCTGCGCACGGCGGGGTGGGGCACCTTCCACCTCGACGAGGTCTGGCCCGGCGTCACGGACATCCCGTGGGTGGCCTTCGCCATCTACTTGGTGGCGCTCGATTTCGTGGGCTACTGGATCCACCGCGGCCAGCACCAGTTCAACTGGTGGTGGGGCCTGCATTCGCTGCACCACTCGCAGCGTCAGATGACCATGTGGAGCGACGACCGCAACCACCTGCTCGACGACATCGTCCACGACACGCTGATCGTCATCGTGGCGCAGCTCATCGGCGTGGCGCCGGGGCAGTTCATCGCCTTCGTCGCCTTCACCCAGCTCAGCGAGAGCCTGCAGCACGCCAACCTGCGGCTGAGCTTCGGCGCCATCGGCGAGCGGCTGTGGATCAGCCCGCGCTTCCACCGGCTGCACCACAGCATCGGGCTGGGCCACGAATCGAATGGCCGCAGCACTCTCGGCGGCCACAACTTCGGCGTGCTGCTGCCCTGGTGGGACATGCTCTTTCGCACCGCCAACTTCGAGGACCGCTACGACCCGACCGGCATCCGCGACCAGGTCGAGCCCGGCGCCGACGGCCGCGTGCGCGAGTACGGCCGGGGCTTCTGGGCCCAGCAGTGGCTGGGATTGAAGCGAATGGTCGGCCGCGGCTGAGGGGCTACGGGCCCTGGACGGCCCGCCCGAGGCGTTATCCTCGCTGCTTCATGCGCCTGCTCCTCGACTCCTTCTGGCGCGCGGTCGCCTATTGCATGCTGCCGCGCGTGATCGTGCTGTCGCTGCTCCCGCTGGCGCTGATGATCGTGCTGGCCTCGGTGCTGGGCTACTTCTACTGGGATGCGGCCGTGGTCTGGACGCGCGGCGCGCTGGACGCCTGGCCGCTGCTGTCGAGCTTCTGGTCCTGGCTCGGCCGGCTTTTCTCGGGCGACGTCACTTCCGTGCTGGCCTCGCTGGTCGTGGTGTTCGCGGCCACGCCGGTGATCGTGGTGGTCTGCCTGCTGATCGTCGCCGGATTCATGGCGCCCGCGCTCACCAAGCTGGTCGGTGAGCGGCGTTTTCCGGGGCTCGAGCAGAAGAAGGGCGCCTCCTTCTTCGGCAGCGTGGCGCGCTCGCTGGGCGCCACCATCCTGGCGGTGATCGCGCTGGTCGTGTCGATGCCGCTGTGGCTCATTCCGCCGCTGGTGCTGATATTGCCGCCGCTGATCTGGGGCTGGCTCACCTACCGCGTGATGAGCTTCGACGCACTCGCCGAGCACGCGAGCCCCGAGGAGCGCGCCACCCTCATCCGCGCGCACCGGGTGCCGCTGCTTTGCATCGGCGTGCTGTGCGGCTACCTGGGCGCCGCGCCCAGCATCGTCTGGGCCTCGGGCCTGCTGTTCGCCGCCGCTTTCTTCGTGCTGGTGCCGATCGCCATCTGGATCTACACGCTGGTTTTCGCCTTCTCGGCTGTGTGGTTCGCTCACTACTGCCTCGATGCGCTCGCGCAGCTTCGCGCCCAGCGCGCCGCGGCCGAGGCGGCGGCTGCCGGCGGCGGCACGCCGGCCATCGAGGCCGACGAAGCCAGCAAGGCCGCTCTTTCCCAATGGGGTTCTCCATGACACGCGCATTCGGTCTCATCGTCGTCGGCGACGAGATTCTTTCCGGCAAGCGTGCCGACAAGCACATGGCCAAGGTCATCGAGCTGCTTGCCGCACGCGGCCTTCAACTGAGCTGGGCAGAGTACGTGGGCGACGAGCCCGATCGCATCACGGCGGCGCTGCAGCGCGCCTTCGCCTCGGGCGACATCGTCTTCTCGACCGGCGGCATCGGCGCCACGCCCGACGATCACACCCGTCAGTGCGCCGCCAGGGCGCTTGGCGTGCCGCTGGCGCTGCACCCCGAGGCCGAGCTGCTGATCCGCGAGCGCATGCAGGACACCGCGCGCGAGCAGGGCCTGCCCTACGAGCCCGACCGGGCCGACAACGTGCACCGGCTCAACATGGGCGTGTTTCCGCAGGGGGCCACGCTCATCTACAACCCGTACAACAAGATCCCGGGCTTCAGCGTCGGCGACGTCCACTTCGTGCCCGGTTTCCCCGTCATGGCCTGGCCGATGATCGAATCCGTGCTCGACGGCCGCTACGCCGGGCTGTTCGCCACCAAGGCCGTCGCCGAGAAATCCGTGATCGTTTTCGGTGCCATGGAGGCCACGCTGACGCCGCTCATGGAGGCGATCGAGGCCAATCATGCCGGCATCAAGGTGTTCAGCCTGCCCAGTGTCGACCATCCGACTTACGGGCGGCACATCGAACTGGGCGTCAAGGGCGATGCCGAGCGGCTCGACGCCGCCTATGCCCAGCTGATCGAAGGCCTGCACACTTTTGACGCCAAGCTCGGCCCTGAATTGGTGCGATAAAAATCAATGCACCAAAATAGTGAGTTTCCGCCTTCATTTGGGTTCCGAGGCGGTCATCGAAGCCTCATCCGGTGAGGCGACAATGGCACAGAAACTGCATCCCACGTCCCTGTATTCCTAACCACCATCCAACTCAGGAGAAACTGATGGCAAAGACCGTCGCCGATGTACTCAAGCTCGTCAAGGAAAACGAGGTCAAGTTCGTCGACTTCCGCTTCACCGATACCCGCGGCAAAGAGCAGCACGTGACCGTGCCGGTCTCGGCTTTCGACGAAGACAAATTCACCTCGGGCCACGCATTCGACGGCTCGTCCATCGCCGGCTGGAAGGGGATCGAAGCTTCGGACATGCAGCTCATGCCCGACCCGAACACCGCCAACATCGACCCGTTCTTCGAAGAAACGACGCTGATCCTGACCTGCGACGTGATCGACCCCGCCGACGGCAAGGCCTACGAGCGCGATCCGCGTTCGCTCGCCAAGCGCGCCGAAGCCTACATGAAGGCATCGGGCCTGGGCGACACCGCCTACTTCGGTCCGGAACCCGAATTCTTCGTGTTCGACGGCGTGCGCTGGAAGAACGACATGTCGGGCTGCTTCGTGAAGATCGAATCCGAAGAAGCCTCGTGGAACACCGACAAGGAATACGAGCACGGCAACACCGGCCATCGTCCGGCAGTCAAGGGCGGCTACTTCCCGGTTCCCCCGGTCGACAGCTTCCAGGACATGCGTTCGGAAATGTGCCTGGTGCTCGAATCGCTGGGCATCCCGGTCGAAGTGCATCACCATGAAGTGGCCAACGCCGGCCAGATGGAACTCGGCACCAAGTTCAGCACGCTCGTGCAGCGCGCCGACTGGGTCCAGCTGCAGAAGTACGTGATCCACAACGTGGCCCACGCCTACGGCAAGACCGCCACCTTCATGCCCAAGCCCATCGTCGGCGACAACGGCTCCGGCATGCACGTGCACCAGTCGGTCTGGAAGGACGGCAAGAACCTGTTCGCCGGCGACGGCTACGCAGGCCTGTCGGACTTCGCCCTGCACTACATCGGCGGCATCATCAAGCACGCACGTGCCCTGAACGCCATCACGAACCCCGGCACCAACAGCTACAAGCGCCTGGTGCCCGGCTTCGAAGCCCCGGTGAAGCTGGCCTACTCGGCCAAGAACCGCTCGGCCTCGATCCGCATCCCGTTCGTGGCCAACCCGAAGGGCCGCCGCGTCGAAGCGCGCTTCCCCGATCCGCTGATGAACCCGTACCTCGGCTTCGCCGCGCTCCTGATGGCCGGCCTGGACGGCGTGGAAAACAAGATCCATCCGGGCGAAGCCGCCAGCAAGGACCTGTACCACCTGCCGCCGGAAGAAGACGCGCTGATCCCGACCGTGTGCCACAGCCTCGACCAGGCGCTGGAATACCTCGACAAGGACCGTGCGTTCCTGACCAAGGGCGGCGTGTTCACCGATGCCTACATCGACGCGTACATCGAGCTCAAGATGCAGGAAGTCACCCGCTTCCGCATGGCGACGCACCCCGTCGAATTCGACATGTACTACTCGCTGTAATGGCAAGCCCCTGATGGGGAAGTAAGACAAAAAGGACGGCCCCGGCCGTCCTTTTTCCTTGGCGCGGAACATCTTGTCACCGGTGGCGTCGAATTGCATGAAAATGCGCCTTTGTCGCGCCACCCACCGATTCTCATGAAGACTGCATCTCTCATTTTCCTGGCCGGTTCATTGTTGGCCGCCCTGCCGGCGTCCTCGCAGGAGCGCGTGTGGCGCTGCGGCAATGAATACACCAACAACGCCACCATCGCCCAGCAGAAGGGCTGCAAGGTCATGGAAGGCGGCAACGTCACCGTCGTGCAGGGGTCCGGCGCGCCCGCCAGGTCCTCGGGCGGCGGTGGCGGTTCCGCCGCGCGTGCGCCGGCCGGCAGCCCGCGCGTCGAAGGCGTCGACCAGCGCGCCCGCGACGGTGAGGCCCGTTCAGTGCTCGAGGCCGAGCTCAAGAAGGCCGAGGCGCGCCAGGCCGAGCTGCAGAAGGAATACAACAACGGCGAGCCCGAAAAGCAGGGCAGCGAAGGCCGCAATTACCAGAAGTACCTCGATCGCGTGGCTGAAATGAAGGCCGAGCTGGCACGCAACGAGAGCGACATCGCAGGCATCCGCCGGGAAATCGGCCGCCTGCCCGCCAAACCGCAGTAAGCAGGGACATGGCATTCGGGAAGAAGGCGGTCGGCGCCAACACGCGCTTTCAAACCTTCGACCTGCTGTCCACGCTGATCGCCGTGGTCAACAGCGACGGTTCCGTGCTGTTCGCCAACTCGGGCCTCGAAGACGCACTGGGCACCTCGCGGCGCACCCTCGAGGGCTCGCAGTTCGGTGCCTGCTTTCACGAGCCGCAGGTGCTGCGCACCGCCATCGACGGTGCGCGCAGCAACGACTTCGCCACGCTGCGCTACGAAGCCTTTCTGCGGCGCGTCAACCATGAGCTGATGCCCGTGCAGGTCACGCTGGCGCAGGGCGACAAGCCGGGCGAACTGATCATCGAGATGTCGCCGCTCGAACAGCAGGTGCGGCAGGACCGCGAAGAGCGGCTCATCGACCAGGCGCAAGCCAACAAGGAACTCATCCGCAATCTCGCGCACGAGATCAAGAATCCGCTCGGCGGCATTCGCGGTGCGGCGCAGCTGCTGCAGATGGAGGTCGAATCGCGCGACCTCATCGAGTACACGCAGGTCATCATCCACGAGGCCGACCGGCTGCAGACGCTGGTCGACCGCCTGCTGGCGCCGCACCGGCGTCCGCACGTCGTGGGCGACGTCAATATCCACGAAGTCTGCGAGCGCGTGCGCTCGGTCATCCTCGCCGAGTTTCCGCGCGACCTGCACATCGAGCGCGACTTCGACGTGTCGATCCCCGAGTTTCGCGGTGACCGCGAGCAGTTGATCCAGGCCACCCTCAACATCGTTCACAACGCAGCGCAGGCCCTTGCCGAGCGCCGCGCCGCGGGCGACGCGCAGATCACTTTCAAGACGCGCATCGCCCGTCAGGTGATATTCAACAAGCAGTGGTATCGATTGGCATTGGAATTGCATGTCATCGACAATGGACCGGGTGTGCCGGACACGATCAAGGACCGCATCTTCTACCCGCTGGTGTCGGGCAGGGAAGGCGGGACCGGGCTGGGATTGACGCTTGCGCAGACTTTTGTGCAGCAGCATCACGGCGTGATCGAGTGCGACAGCGTCCCGGGCCGAACCGATTTCAAGATATTGATACCGCTGCCCTAGTGCAGCCCCGGCAACAAGGAGATGCATGAAGCCGATCTGGATAGTTGATGACGACCAATCGATCCGCTTCGTGCTCGAGAAGGCCTTGCTGCGCGAAGATTTGCCCACGCGCAGTTTCACCAACACGCGCGAGGTGCTGGCCGCGCTCGAGCAGGCCGAAGACGACGAGCAGCAAGGCCCCCAGGTCCTGGTCAGCGACATCCGCATGCCCGGCGGCTCCGGGCTCGACCTGCTGGACAAGATCAAGGCCAAGCACCCTGGCCTGCCGGTCATCATCATGACGGCGTTCTCCGACCTCGACAGCGCCGTCTCGGCCTTCCAGGGCGGTGCCTTCGAATACCTGCCCAAGCCGTTCGACCTGCCGCGTGCCGTCGAACTGATCCGCCGCGCGGTCGACGAAAGCCAGCGCGAGGAAGTGTCCGAAGAGCGCATGGTGGCCGCGCCCGAAATGCTCGGCCAGGCGCCCGCGATGCAGGACGTGTTCCGGGCCATCGGCCGGCTCTCGCAGAGCAACGTCACGGTGCTCATCACCGGCGAGTCGGGCTCGGGCAAGGAGCTGGTGGCGCGCGCGCTGCACAAGCACTCGCCGCGCGCCAACGGCCCCTTCGTCGCCATCAACACCGCGGCCATTCCCAAGGACCTGCTGGAGAGCGAACTCTTCGGCCACGAGCGCGGCGCCTTCACCGGCGCGCAGACCATGCGGCGCGGCCGCTTCGAACAGGCCGAGGGCGGCACGCTGTTCCTCGACGAAATCGGCGACATGCCTTTCGACCTGCAGACGCGCCTGCTGCGCGTGCTGAGCGACGGCCACTTCTACCGCGTGGGCGGCCACAACTCGGTCAAGGCCAATGTGCGCGTGATCGCGGCCACCCACCAGGACCTGGAGCAGCGCGTCAAGCTCGGCGGCTTCCGCGAGGACTTGTTCCACCGCCTCAACGTGATCCGGCTGCGCCTGCCGGCGCTGCGCGAACGCGGCGAGGACGTGCCCGCGCTCACGCGTCACTTCCTGCAGGTGAGTGCGCGTCAGCTCGGTGTCGAGCCCAAGCGTATCTCCGACGCGGCGCTGGCCAGGCTCGCGGCCTTCAGCTTCCCGGGCAATGTGCGCCAGCTCGAGAACATCTGCCACTGGCTGACCGTGATGGCGCCCGCGCAGTTGATCGAGGCGAAGGACCTGCCGCCCGAAGTCATGGCGGCCGGCGCCGAGGGGCATGCGGCCGAAGCGGCTGCTGCACCGGCGGCAGCAACTGCGCAACCGCTGGTTGCCGCTCCCGCGCCGGGCATGGAGCGCGAATCGGTGCCGAGCGCAGCCGCCCCCGAGGCCGCCGACGCGCCGGTTGCTGGCGTCAGCAGCTGGGAGAGCGGCCTCGAAGCCGAAGCGCAGGCCTTGCTCGCAGCCGGACGCACCGATGTCTGGGATGTGCTCTCGCGCCGGTTCGAGTCCCGCCTGATCCTCACGGCGCTGGCCAGCACACGGGGCCGCCGCATCGAGGCCGCGCAAAAACTGGGCATCGGGCGCAACACCATCACCCGGAAAATCCAGGAACTCGGGATCGAGTAGGGGGGCGGGGCCTACCGGCTTCGCTGGCCGAGGGTCAGCGAGTCGATCTGGAAATTTCCGCTCTTGTCCCAGAGCCAGGTGTCGATGTACGTGTGGCTGCCGAGCTTGCCGGGGGCAGGCAACGGCGAGGTGGCCTTGATGAGTTCCGCGATCATCGGCGGCACCTCGGGCGCGTGGCTCGGCACGCGGCTGAAGGTGACGTTGTCCACCTTGCCGTTCGCATCGATGTCCGTCTCGACAACCACCACGGCATAGACCAGCGGAGGGATTTTTCCCTTGTAGATCCGGCTCGCGTACGCGTTGTAGATGTGGTGCGCGCCGGTCTTGCGGTAGGCCCGCACGGCGGGCGTCTGCATGGTGATCGACCGCACCGTCGGCACGTCGCTCCTGCCCGGCGCTACTTCGTCGGGGGGCGACGTGGCGCTCTTGCCTGCTTCCGTCTTGTCGGCGGGTTTCAGGATCGAGCAGGCGCCCAGCGCCAGGGAGGCGGCAAGGATCGCCAGGGTGCGGCCGGTTGGGAGCAAGGTTCGATGGGTCATGGCATGCTTTCGTGGTGGTTGTCAGCCTCCCTGGTCCAGGTCGAGCACCACCGGTGCGTGATCGCTCGGCTTTTCCCACTTGCGCGGCACGCGGTCGATGATGCAGCCCTTCACGCGCGGCAGCAGCGGCTCGCTGACGAGCACATGGTCGATGCGCAGCCCGCGGTTCTTCTGGTAGCCCAGCATGCGGTAGTCCCACCACGAATAGCTCTTCTCGGGCTGCTCGAACATGCGGAAGCTGTCGGTCAGCCCCAGCCCGAGCAGTGCCTTGAAGTGGTCGCGCTCTTGCGTCGTGTGGTGGATCGTTTCCTTCAGGCCCACCGGATCGAAGCTGTCGCGGTCTTCGGGCGTGATGTTGAAGTCGCCGAGCAGCACCAGGTTCGGGTTCGCCGCAAGTTCCTGGCGAAGCCATTCGCGCAGGGCGGTCAGCCACTGCATCTTGTATTCGAACTTGTCGGTGCCCGGCGCCTGGCCGTTCACGAAGTAGCCGTTGACCACGCGCAGCGGACCCGTCGGTGTTTCGACCGTCGCCGCGACCACGCGCGACTGGTCGTCCGTGAAGCCGCCGATGTTCTTCACCACGTCGCGCACCGGCGCGAGGCTGAGGATGGCCACGCCGTTGTAGGTTTTCTGCCCGAACACGGCCGCTTCGTAGCCGGCCGACTTGAGCACGTCGAGCGGGAACTTGTCGTCGCTCATCTTGAGTTCCTGCAGGCAGAGCACATCGACGGGATTGGCAATGAGCCAGTCGAGCACGTGCTGCAGGCGAGCGGTGAGGGAGTTGACGTTCCAGGTGGCGATTTTCATAAGTTCAATAACTATTTGATTTCAAATGGAAAAACGCATGGGTTCTTCTGTTGTTCCTGCCGACGTACCCGGGAAGTCGGGCGCTGCATTTCTCTTGGGCATCGTCCGCAGACTGCATGAATCCTGTGGCAATGCTACAGACTCGGCCAAGCCCTGTTTTTGGACCGGAACGTAGGAGGTTCGTGCCCGTTCAGGCGAAATAAATTTCGCGGTTTCGCCCGGCGCGGACGGCACAGGCGGACGAGACGTGCGCAAAAACGTCTGCGTTTCGAACCTGCAGATTCGATTTGAAGCCTTCAAATAAATAGAAGGCGAAGCCGAATTTCACCGGGCGAAGCCTTGCAATCTCTCTCGTGAATCGCTACGGATCGCCTTCTTATTTTGGCAAGACAAAGTACGTGCGAACCCCGATCCGCTCGCACTGCACCCAGTCCTAGACTCGTTCGCGAAACAGTCTTGAAGCGGGTGCTTGATGCAAAGAAAACACAGAATCGCCGTCATCCCGGGTGACGGCATCGGGGTCGAGGTGGTGCCGGAAGGCCTTCGCGTGCTCGACGCCGTCAGCCGCAAGTTCGGCATCGAGCTCGGCTTCGATCATTTCGACTGGGGCTCCGACCACTACGTCCGCCACGGCTTGATGATGCCGGCGGACTGGGCCGACAAGATCCAGGGCCACGACGCCATCTACTTCGGTGCCGTCGGTGCGCCGGACAAGGTGCCCGACCACATCGCCGTCTGGGGCCTCTTGATCAAGATCCGCAGGGAGTTCGACCAGTACGTCAACCTGCGCCCCGTGCGCCTGATGCCCGGCGTACCCGGGCCGCTCGCGCACCGCAAGCCCGGCGACATCGACTTCCTCGTGGTGCGCGAGAACACCGAAGGCGAATACACCTCGGTGGGCGGCCGCCTGTTCGAAGGCACGCCGCGCGAGATGGCGATCCAGGAGGCCGTGTTCACGCGCCACGGCGTCGACCGCATCCTCAAATACGCCTACGAGCTCGCCAGCAAGCGGCCGCGCAAGAACCTCGTGGCGGCGACCAAGTCGAACGGCATCTCGGTCACCATGCCGTACTGGGACGAGCGGCTCGCCGAGATGGCCGAGCGCTACCCCGACATCGCCACCAGCAAGTACCACATCGACATCCTGTGCGCGCACTTCGTGCAGCACCCCGACTGGTTCGACGTGGTCGTGGCTTCCAACCTCTTCGGCGACATCCTGTCCGACCTGGGCCCCGCGTGCACCGGAACCATCGGCATCGCACCTTCGGCCAACCTGAATCCCGAGCGCCAGTTCCCGTCGCTGTTCGAGCCGGTGCACGGCTCCGCACCCGACATTGCCGGCAAGGGCATCGCCAACCCGATCGGCCAGATCTGGTCGGCCGCGCTGATGCTCGACCACCTGGGCAACAACGACCCCGTGTACGCGCAGGCCTCGGCCGCCGTCATCTCGGCCATCGAGACCGTGCTGAGCGAAGGCCCACGCACCCGCGACATGGGCGGCACCGCGTCGACCGTGGACGTGGGGCGTGCGATTGCCGACTGCATCTCGGCATGAAGCCTTGTTCTTCGGTTCGTCGCGTTGTTGTGTTTGACGTTGGTCGTTCAGGGCGCGCTCACGCCGACGGTGTTCTGTGCACGCACCCTGAACAAGAGCACCCGAACCCGCGACACAACGCACAGCGGAGCCACTGAAAAATGGGCCTGTTCCTGCTCAAGCGCACCCTGACCCTGATCGGCACGCTGATCGGTGCGTCGGTCATCGTGTTCCTGGTGCTGGAGATTCTTCCAGGCAACGCGGCGCAGATGTTGATGGGGCCGGATGCATCGCCCGATGCGGTGGCCGCACTGGCCACCAAGCTGGGCCTCGACCAGCCGGCCTGGACGCGCTACTGGCACTGGATCGGCGGCCTGCTCACCGGCAACCTCGGCGACAGCTACGCCTACGGTTCGCCGGTGCTCGAGCTGATCCTCGAGCGGCTTGCGCTCACCGTGCCGCTGGCCGTGCTGGCGATGACGCTCACCACCGTGCTGGCGCTGATCGTCGGCGTGACGGCCGCGGCGCGCCACAACAAGATGGGCGACGTCGGCCTGATGGGCATGACGCAGGTGGGCATCGCCATTCCCAATTTCTGGTTCGCGATCCTGCTGATTCTTCTGTTCTCCGTGAAGCTGCAGTGGTTCTCAGCGGGCGGCTTCGACGGGTGGGGCGAGGGCGTGCTGGGCGGCGTGAAGTCGCTGCTGCTGCCGGCGCTGTCGCTCGCGGTGGTGCAGGCGGCGATCCTCGCGCGCATCACGCGTTCGGCGGTGCTCGAGGTGATGCGCGAAGACTTCGTGCGCACCGCGCGTGCCAAGGGCGTCTCGCAGCGTGCCGTGCTGTGGCTGCATGTGCTGCGCAACGCCATGATCCCGGTCATCACCGTGATGGGCATGCAGTTCTCCGAGCTGCTGGCCGGCACCATCGTGATCGAGAACGTGTTCTACCTGCCGGGCCTGGGCCGGCTGATCTTCCAGGCCATCAGCAACCGCGACCTGGTCGTGGTGCGCAACTGCGTGATGCTGCTCGCCGCGCTCGTGGTCATCGTGAACTTCGTGGTCGACGTGCTGTATGCCGTGATCGACCCGCGCATCAAGGCCAGCGACATATGAGCACCCTTGCCGTTCCCAGCGCCGCCGCACTCAAGGTGCCGGGCTTCTGGCGCCGTGCGCTGCAGCACCGCAGCTTCGTGATCGGTGGCGTCCTCGCGTTGCTGCTGCTCATGGCCGCGCTCGTGTCCTTCGTCTGGACGCCATGGTCGCCCTACGACATGGACATGGCGAACAAGATGCAGGCGCCGTCGGCCGCGCACTGGCTGGGCACGGACGCCTTCGGGCGCGACGTGGCCTCGCTGCTGCTGGTGGGCGCGCGTGCTTCCATCCTCGTGGGCGTGATCGCGGTCGGCATCGGCCTCGTGGCCGGCACGGCGCTCGGCCTGCTCGCGGCTGCGCGCCGTGGTTGGGTCGAAGAAGCCATCATGCGTTTCGCCGACTTCTCGCTTGCATTCCCCGCGATCCTCTCGGCCATCATGATGACCGCGGTGTTCGGCGCCGGCATCGTCAACGCCATCGTCGCGATCGGCATCTACAACATCCCCACCTTCGCACGCATCACGCGCGCCTCGGCCAACGCGATCTGGTCGCGCGAGTACATCGCCGCGGCGCGCGCCTGCGGCAAGGGCTCGTTCTCCATCACGATGCAGCACGTGCTGCCGAACATCTCGGCCGTGCTGATCGTGCAGATCACGATCCGCTTCGCCATCGCGATCCTGGCGGAGGCGGCGCTGTCGTACCTTGGCCTCGGCACGCAGCCGCCGCAGCCCTCGTGGGGCCGCATGCTCAGCGAAGCGCAGACCCTCATGTTCCAGCAGCCGCTGCTGGCTGTGTTCCCGGGCATGGCGATCGCGTTGGCGGTGCTGGGCCTGAACCTGCTCGGCGACGGCCTGCGCGACCTGCTCGATCCACGTCTGGCGCGAGCCCGTTAAGCCATGCCTCTTCTCGAAGTCAACGACCTCCGCATCGGCCTGCAGACCCAGCGCGGCCCGGCCGAAGCCGTGCGCGGCATTTCCTTCTCGCTCGAGCGCGGCGAAACGCTGGGCATCGTGGGCGAATCGGGCTGCGGCAAGTCGATCACCGTGATGTCGCTCATGGGCCTGCTGCCCTCGACTGCCAAGGTCAGCGGCAGCATCCGGCTCGACGGGCAGGAGCTCGTCGGGCTGCCTGAAAAGGCGATGTGCGGCATCCGCGGCAACCGCATCGGCATGATCTTCCAGGAGCCGATGACGGCGCTGAACCCGGTGCACACCATCGCGCGCCAGGTCGGCGAGCCGCTGCGGCTGCACCGCGGGCTCTCGGGCGCCGAGGCGCGCCGGGAGGCGCTGGGCCTGCTGGAGCGCGTGGGCATTCCCGATGCGGCTTCGCGGCTCGATGCCTATCCGCACCAGTTCTCGGGCGGCCAGCGGCAGCGCATCGGCATCGCCATGGCGCTGGCCTGCGGCCCCGACCTGCTGATCGCCGACGAGCCGACCACTGCGCTGGACGTCACCATCCAGAAGCAGGTGCTGGACCTGATCCAGCGCCTGGTGGCCGAGATGGGCATGGCGCTGATCCTGATCTCGCACGACCTCGGCGTGATCGCCAACAGCGTGCAGCGCATGCTCGTGATGTACGGCGGCAGCATGGTCGAGAGCGGCCCGACCAAGGCCGTGTTCGCCGAGCGCGCGCATCCCTACACCCGCGGCCTGTTCGCAGCGCGGCCGGTGCTCGGTGCACCGCGCACCGGCCGGCTGGCCACCATCCGCGGCAGCGTGCCCGAGCTGGTGGACCTGCCGCGGGGCTGCGCGTTTGCAGGGCGCTGCGGCTTCACCATCGACGCCTGCTACACCAAGAAGCCACCGCTGGCCGTGAAGCCCAGCGGCCATGCCGTGCGCTGCCTTCGGCTCGACGACATCGCGGCGAAAGGCGCCGTCACCGCATGAACCGGCCCGCCAGAATCCCACCGCTGCTGCAGGTGACCGACCTCGTGCGCCACTACGACCTGCCGCGCGAGAAGCTCTTCGCACCGCCGCCGACCGTCAAGGCGCTCAACGGCGTGAGCTTCAAGGTCGAAGCCGGCCGCAGCCTCGGCATCGTCGGCGAATCGGGCTCGGGCAAGTCGACCATCGCGCGCCTCGTGATGGCGCTCGACACCCCCACCGCGGGCAGCGTGAAGCTGCTCGGCCGCGACCTGCACACGCTGCCCAAGGCAGCGCTGCGCACCGCGCGGCGCGATTTCCAGATGGTGTTCCAGGACCCGTACGGCTCGCTCGATCCGCGCCAGACCGTGGCGCGCATCGTCGCCGAGCCGCTGGAGGCGCTGGCCGAGGCCTCG
>Ga0102589_1002494_pt1 | contig 21215 bp, 19 predicted proteins | sample AraplaMF_Col_mLB_FD_76858 | JGI IMG/M metagenome (GOLD analysis project Ga0102589, IMG submission 76858) | Arabidopsis root microbial communities from the University of North Carolina, USA - plate scrape MF_Col_mLB | ecosystem: Host-associated > Plants > Roots > Endosphere | place: USA... | reverse complement strand
TCAAGTTTGTACAGTAGATGAGGTAAATATGATGATCACAGATTACGGACTCTCTAAAGATACGATCACTCATTTCACAGATAAAGGTGTACAGCTAAAATTAGTAAGAACGAACATAGACACTAAATGAAATTTACCAAATAAAAAAGCAACTAGCTAAGGTAATACCTCCAACTAGTTGCTTCTCTTTAATTTCTTAGATGATATTTAATTGGCGCATGATTTTAGCAAGACCGTCCTCATCTACATGCTCCGCAACATGGGTAGCAACTGCCTTTACGCTCTCATGTCCATTCCCCATCGCCACACCTGTCCCAACAGCCTGTAGCATTTCTATATCATTGATACCATCTCCAAAAGCAATGGCATCATTTAGTGTCAGCCCCATTTTATCAAGGACTTTTTCAATACCGGCAGCCTTCGAGCCTCCCTTTGGTAAAATATCACAAGAATAGCGATGCCAGCGTACAAACTGCACGTTAGGAAATGCTTCACAATATAAATGTTCATCTTTTTCTTCCATAAAAATAAGTGTTTGATAGACATCGTTCTGCATATAATAAGTTGAGTCTAAATTTGGATACGGGTATTTTAAAGTATTTAAGCTTTCTGCTACCATATCGTTATTTTTAACAGATGCAATCATTTGCTTGTCATCTAAAAATACTACAGGTTCGTTTCTCGCTTCACCAAAGGCAATGATTTTGGCTAGATCGTCTTTCTCAACACCATTTGTATAAACAACTTCACCACGATAAACAACATATTGCCCATTAAAAGTCACATACGTATTAATATCTAAATCTTCTAGTAAGGTTTGAATCATAAAAGGTGCACGGCCAGTTGCAATCGCTAGCTCGTAGCCATTACGACGAGCTTCAAAAAGTGCTTCTTTCGCAGAAGCGGGTAATATTTTCTCACTATTATAAAGCGTACCATCTACATCAAAAAATAATATTTTCTTCATCTTATAGTCCCCTTCATTATGTACTATCCTGCAAAGGCCAATGACTTTACAGAGGTATTATTTTTCATTATAATGAACCTAAGGAGTGATGTGCCATGCTGAAGAAACTCAAACGCAAATTGTTGAAGCAACTTCGCGGCATACTCGGAAAAAAATCAATTGCCTAACATTTGCCCTTCATTATTTGAAGGGCTTTTCTTTATTTTAGAGTAACTGCGTGATAATATAAAGGAAATGCATTTATTTGGCTATGTGCAACCACTGTCTCATTGCTTTATTCAATTGCACCTTGTTGTAATTACGTCTGAATTGAAACACTGAGATACAAGATTTTCAAACGCCTAATTTCGCCATTAATATACTAGAAATTCGCTGTTTTTTCTTGTAGTACGTGCGTGGTATTAGTCAAAGGGGCAAAAAATTGTACGCAATAAAAGGAGAGCAAACTATGATTTACAAAGTTTATTATCAAGAAAAAGCAAATGAAATTCCAGTTCGCGAAAACACTAAAAGTCTATACCTTGAAGCTGCTTCAGACCGCGAAGTACGTGAAAAGCTAAAAGACCGAAACTACAACATCGAGTTCATTCAACTGCTTGAAGGTAACTATTTAGATTACGAACAAGCAAGTCCGAACTTCGTCTTGGAGGAAATTTAACAAACATGAAGTTTGTTAAAAATGACCAAGCAGCTGTTTTCGCGCTCGGCGGACTGGGCGAAATCGGCAAAAACACTTACGGCGTTCAATTTCAAGATGAAATCATTTTAATTGATGCCGGCATTAAATTCCCTGAAGACGACTTACTCGGTATTGACTATGTTATTCCGGACTATACGTATTTAGTACGCAACGTCGACAAGATTAAAGGATTATTCATTACACATGGACATGAAGACCATATTGGTGGTATTCCTTACTTATTACGTCAAGTAAATGTCCCTGTCTACGGTGGTAAGCTTGCACTTGGCTTATTACGCAATAAGTTAGACGAGCATGGCTTGCTACGTACAACAAAACTTATCGAAATTAAAGAAGAGGATGTTATTAAGTTCAGAAAAACATCTGTCAGCTTCTTTAGAACTACACATAGTATTCCAGATGCTTACGGAGTTGTTGTAAAAACACCACCCGGTAACATCGTGCATACAGGTGACTTTAAATTTGACTTTACACCTGTAGGCGAGCCAGCCAACTTAACAAAAATGGCTGAAATCGGACGTGACGGGGTACTATGCTTACTTTCAGATAGTACAAATGCAGAAAAACCGAATTTCACTATGTCAGAGCGTACAGTTGGAAAAAGTATCGACGAAATTTTCCGTAAGGTTGATAGTCGTATCATTTTTGCAACTTTCGCATCCAACATTCACCGTTTACAACAAGCAACAGATGCTGCTGTAAAATACGGAAGAAAAATTGCTGTCTTCGGACGTTCAATGGATAACGCCATTACAATCGGTCGTGAACTAGGCTATATTAATGCACCAAAGGATACATTTATTGATGCCCAAAGCATTAATCGTCTTCCTGCCAATGAAGTAATGATATTATGTACAGGCTCTCAAGGTGAACCGATGGCGGCCCTTTCTCGTATTGCAAATGGCACACATCGTCAAATCCAAATTCAGCCTGGTGACACAGTTATCTTTTCTTCTTCGCCAGTACCAGGAAATACGGTAAGTGTAAACAAGATTATCAACTTACTTTTCCGTGCAGGTGCAGAAGTTATTCATGGTGCACTTAATAATATCCATACGTCTGGTCACGGTTCTCAGGAAGAACAAAAATTGATGCTGCGCTTAATGAAGCCTAAATTCTTTATGCCAATTCACGGTGAATTCCGTATGTTGAAAATGCATACTCATCTAGCAGAAGATTGTGATGTTCCACTTGAAAATTCATTCATTATGGAGAATGGTGACGTGCTAGCATTAAGTGCCAATGAAGCACATGTTGCAGGTCGTATCCCTTCAGGAGACGTTTATATTGATGGCAATGGCATTGGAGATATCGGCAATATCGTCTTACGTGATCGACGCATTCTTTCTGAAGAAGGTTTAGTGATCGTTGTTGTAAGTGTGGATATGGAAAATCAAAAAATGGTTTCTGGCCCAGACATTATTTCACGAGGCTTTGTTTACATGCGTGAGTCAGGTACGATGATTAATGAAGCACAAAAAATGCTAAATCGTCACCTGAATGAGTCAATTCAAAGCAAAACTCCTCAATGGACTGAGCTAAAAAATGAAATTACTGACGTATTAGGACCATATTTATTTGAAAAAACAAAACGTCGACCTATGATTTTACCGATTATTATGGAGGTTTAACCTCATTACAAAAAACTACGCAAATTTGCGTAGTTTTTTTATTTCCATTTTTCTGAAACCTCTTTGCTATTTGTTTCGTATATAGTAATAACAACTCAATTTTACTCCCTAGACTATTACATAAACTCCACTAACATTTCAATTTTTCGTACGAACACTTAATTTCAATAAAATAGGATTGTTCACCCTTTAGAGCGAGCAATCCTGTTCCATGCCTAAATATTAAAGTATTTAGCTATTACATAACCAACCCATCTATGGTCTGGCTGCAAGCGTATATTTTCAATCAAACCTTTTAAAATCGGTTTACTATAGGTTGTATTTTCGACTTGAACTTTTAATAATTCAAGAGACTCGCGTTCTATAGACTCTTCTAATCCGTCTAGATGTTGTTCGATTAATTCTAGTAAAGATTCCTGTGAAACTTCTTCATTACAAGGTTTTGCTGTCAATTGAATGAGCTCTTCGGTTATAAACGGAATCGTCGTATGCCGTGCAATAATTTCCGTCTTTTCAGCTAGAGATTTAGCCAATAGCTCTAAATCGAGCGGTATATCAGAAAAAATAAAAAGTTCTGAATAACTTTTCATAAATCCTTTAATACAATATATGACATCATATTTTGTCTCGTGGAGTTCATCTTGATATAGCTGCTCCAACATATAGATAATTGACTTAGATATATCCGCATCATAAGCCATTATTTTCTGAAACAACTCGTTTTTTGCAAGAAGTACTTTCTCATTAAAAAACACACGGGCAGATGCAGCATTTTTTTTAAATGCTTGAAAAACACTTTTGTAAAACTCAACTAAAATGATGTCTTTACTAAGTGAACTTCTGACCACTTGGTCAATATCAGTGACAAACTGTTGTAGATAATACTCTACCATGCAAATTAGAAGCTCTTCTTTTGTTTTGAAAGATAAATAAAATGCACCTTTTGAAATCCCACATCTTTCTGTAATTTGCTGTACAGATGTAGCTTCAAAGCCTTGTTCTGAGAAAAGCTCTAACGCTTTCTCCATAATAAGTTGCTTTTTTAACATACTTTTAATTCTCTCCTAATGTATATCGTTGACAAATGACCGATTAGTCATTAGTATAAATAACTGAATCAAGTTAGTCAATAAAGGGTAGGTGTGAAGGTGAAAGGTTTAGTTAATTTCGTATTAAAAAACAAATTGGCAGTGTGGTTATTAACAATTATCATCACTGTCTCTGGTATTTATTCAGGTACAAAAATGAAAATGGAATCCATACCTGATATTTCTATACCATATTTAATTGTAATGGGTGTTTATCCAGGCGCAACACCTGAACAGGTTATGAATGAGCTTTCCATGCCATTTGAAAAGTCAATAGAAAGCTTAGAAGATGTAAAGGCTGTTTACTCAAACTCCTCTTCAAACGTAGCACAAGTTCAAGTTGAATACGACTACGGAATTGATATGGATGAGAAAAAACGCCAATTAGAGTCCGCTCTAGAATCTATCAAATTACCTGAAGGTGCTCAAAAGCCGACAGTTATGGCAATCAGCATGAATATGATGCCTGTTGTCGCTTTATCAGTTAGTAGCTCTAAGGAAGATATTGTTGAATTAACGTCAACAGTAGAAGACATTTTACTTCCTAAAATCGAAAAAATTGATGGCGTTGCTTCAGCAACTATCAACGGCCAGCACATTAATGAAATATCATTTAAATATGATCAAGCAAAAATGGCTGCTCTCGGCTTAACAGAGGATTCTGTCAAGCAAATGATTCAAGCAAGTGATATGTCACTATCACTTGGTTTATATCAATTTACTGTTGGCGAACAGGCCATATCAGTAGACGGTAAAGTACAATCTATCGATCAGTTAAAAGACTTATTGATCCCAGTCACACCTTCAGCTACAAATCCTTCACCATTCGTTCGCTTAGGCGATATTGCAACGATTGAAGTCGAAGGTAAAGTACAATCTGTATCACGTACAAATGGCGAAGATGCGATTGCGATTCAAATCGTTAAAGCTCAAGATGCAAATACGGTAAAAGTCGTAAATGCAGTGAAAGATTTAATGAAAGACGAAGAAAAATCATTAGACGGCTTAAAAGTGGATATCTCACTTGACCAAGGTAAACCAATTGAAGATTCAGTCTTCACAATGATTGAAAAAGCGGTATTCGGTGGTGCCATTGCCGTATTAATTATTTTACTATTTTTACGTGATTTCAAATCAACAATTATTTCGATTATTTCTATCCCAGTTTCAGTATTCATGGCATTACTACTATTAAACTGGATGGATATCACATTAAACATTATGACTCTCGGTGCGATTACCGTAGCAATTGGTCGTGTTATCGATGACTCCATTGTAGTTGTTGAAAATATTTATCGACGTATCCATTTAAAAGGAGAAAAACTATCTGGTCGTGCTCTTATTCGTGAAGCGACAATTGAAATGTTCAAACCAATCCTTTCTTCTACATTAGTAACTGTGGCTGTATTCGCCCCACTAATGTTTGTAGGTGGTATGGTTGGTGAACTATTCATTCCGTTTGCGTTAACAATGTCATTTGCGCTAGGTGCTTCATTAATAGTAGCGATTACAATAGTTCCAGCTTTATCTCACTTCCTATTCCGTAAAAAAATATACGGTGAGAAAAAAGAAAGTCAACATAAAGAAGTTGGTAAACTAGCTCTTTGGTATAAAGGTGTACTAACAAAAGCATTAAATCATAAAATCATTACATCAATTTTAGCAATCGTACTGCTTGTCGGTTCTCTTGCTTTAACACCACTTATCGGCTTCAGCTTCATGGGCTCACAAGAAGAAAAGGTTATGTACTTAACGTATACTCCTGCTACAGGCGAGCTAATGAAAGATACAGAAGCAAACGTTGCAAAAGTAGAAAAAGAATTAATGAAACGCAAAGACGTAGATATTTTGCAAGTTTCTATCAATGACCCTAAACATGTTGATCCTTCAGCAATGATGATGGGTGGCGGCGCTGGTGGTGCCCTAATGTACCTCATCTTCGATCCAGATATGGAGGACTTCCCTAAAGCACGAGAAGAAGTAGAAGACTATGTAACGAACATCGGTCAATCAGGAGAATGGAAATCTCAAAACTTCTCATCAATGTCGGGATCTTCAAATGAAGTAAGTTACACATTATATAGTGAAAATCTAGATAAGCTTCGTAAAGCCGTAAAACAAGTGGAAGGCGCATTAAAAGAAGTTGATGGATTAGAAGAAATTAAGTCTGATAATGAAGATCCATTTGTTGAGCATACTTTAAAAGTAGATCAAAAGAATGTTTTACAATACGGTTTAACTACTGCTCAAATTGTAATGGCTTTAAATGAAAATACATCGCCTGAAGTTTTAACTAAAGTTCAGTATGATGGTGAAGATATCGATGTTATTGTACAACGTGAAGAAAAAGCTGCAGCTAAATCAATTGATGATGTATTAGCTACTAAAATCCAAACAGCTCTAGGCACAACAATGACAATCGGTGAGTTAGTAACAAAAGAAGAAGGCACTACGTTAAATACATTATCTCGCTCAAAAGGTGAATACTTCGCAAAAGTTTCTGGTACGATTATCGGTGACGATATTTCAAAAGCAACTTCAGCTTCTGATAAAGAAATCGATAAATTAGATTTACCTAAAGGCGTAACGAGTGGCGTTGCAGGTGTTGCCGCAGACATGCAAGAAACGTTCACACAACTTGGAATCGCTATGTTAGCTGCGATCGCGATTGTTTACTTCATCCTAGTCGTAACATTCGGTGAAGGTTTAGCACCATTTGCTATCCTGTTCTCACTACCATTCACAGTTATTGGTGCATTTGTCGGCTTGTACGTCACAAATCAAACTATTTCTGTTTCTGTTATGATGGGACTATTAATGTTAATAGGTATCGTTGTAACAAACGCCATTGTATTAGTAGACCGCGTTATCCATATGGAACGTGACGGACTTGCTATGCGCGAGGCTATTTTAGAGGCAGGGGCAACTCGTTTACGCCCAATCCTAATGACTGCTATCGCAACAATCGGTGCGATGATTCCAATGGCAATTGGTAATGGTGGCAGTGGTCTAATTTCAAAAGACCTAGCGATTACCGTAATTGGTGGTTTACTATCTTCAACATTATTAACATTAGTAGTTGTACCAATCGTGTATGAAATGCTATCTAAAATGTTAAAGAAAAACCGTAAAGACATGGAAGAAAATTAATAAATAAATGTAGAATGGGCTCTCCTTTAAAGGGGGGCCCTTTTTTCTATATTTTGATGAAACGCTATGTTTATAACTCATTGTATAGCCTGTGGTTGATTTCCTTTAAGGTTGGGCACTTTCCAGGGGGCGTCCTGTCTTCATTCCAATCAACTATACGTTTTAACAAAATGTCATCCCCTCTCGATCTCAAATAAAAAGTTTAACAGAAATTTACAAATCTTGTTATAATTAAATACATTAAAATGCTTTTAAAGGGGGGAGTTTTGTGAGCGATAACATTTTTATACAAGCACCACCTGTTTTAAAAACAGCAAGATTAACATTAAGACCACTTACACCGAATGATGTAGAGGCAATGTTTAATTATACGTCTAGCGAAAACGTTGCACGCTATGTTACATGGGATCCTCATAAAAGTTTAAACGAAACAAAAGTGTTTGTTGACTTAGTTTTAAATGGGTATAAACAAGGTAATCATCTATTATGGGGCATTGAATATGAGCAGAAATTAATCGGCACCATCGACTTTGTTTCTGTTGATGACCGACATAAATGTGCGGAAATTGGCTGCGTTATTTCTGAAGATTATTGGAATAAAGGGATTACGACCGAATCAATAAAAAAATTAATAGACTATGGATTTAACGAATTAAAAATGGTTCGAATACAAGCACGCTGTTTTGAGGACAATATCGGTTCCCAAAAAGCAATGGAAAAATCAGGTATGCTCTTCGAAGGTATTTTAAGAAAGAGTATGTTTATTAAAGGCTATCATCGAAATGTGAAAATATATGCCATAACGGATGACAATTATTTTTAAAAGAAGAGCTTTACTGAAATTCAGTAAAGCTCTTCTTTATTTAATGCTACAATAATTTTGACATGTAGTATTCATCTATATATTCCCCATCAACATATAAAGAATGTCTTTTAGTCCCCTCAATTTCAAACCCCATTTTTTTATATAAAGCTATGCCTGCCGTGTTATTCGCCATTACCGTTAATTCCAAGCGATGCATACCCTTCTCTTTTGCCCAATCGTCGAGGTGACTAAATAATGCAGTACCTATTTTTCGTCCTCTATAATCACTATGGATCCCTACGACTATATAGGCTCGATGCGAAACTCTAGATGGCGTTTGATTACCTTGAACAATTAAATAACCAACTATAACCTTTTCAATTTCAGCAATAAATAAAGCTGAATGGCCGTTATTGTTCATATTCTCGATAAATTTAGTAAACTGTTCAGTCTCTAACTTTCGTTCACCCGGCTTGAATAACATAAAATTAGATTCTTCCGCATTTTTTATGACAGCTATGGCCTGCTCAGTATCCTCTCGTATAGCCTCTCTTATTAACATCTTGATCGAGCCCCTTTCTAAAATTGAGTGAATTGTATCATCAAGTTTTCCGTGTTCATTTGAACTTCACCACCGATAGGAAACGTAAAAATTGGCTGTGTATGTCCAAAATCAACATCATAGATAACAGGTATTCTTTTTATTTCGGGATGCTTATCTAAAATAAAATGTAACTGCTCCTCTGTCATATTCGAAGCTCTTTGGAAACGCCCTATCGCAATACCTTTAATATTATTAGTAGCTTGTAATAAGGAGGTAAAATCACGGGCAAATATTTCTGGATTAACTATTTCATCATCCTCTACAAATAAAATGCTATTTGATAAATCAGGCATATACGGTGTACCTTGAAGCAGATTTAACGTACATAAATTTCCACCAAACAATTGTCCACTTGCTTCACCGTCAGAATACACCTTCCAGCTAGCTGCTTCAAAATGACGATTATGCTGATCTAAATACCACGCATCATCACTCCAAACGCTTGACGCCTTAATCGTATATGATGTATCAGTCATAAAGCATTTTTGGAAATAGGATAGCTGATAGTCTTGCGCCTCTTCCATTTGAAAGCTAGAAAAATGAGGACCAGAATACGTAACAAATCCACATTTTTTTGTAATAGCTGTTGCTAAAGCTGTGATATCACTGAAACCACAAAGGATTTTCGGGTTATTTGCTATCATGTCGTAGTCCAAATAAGGTAATACTTCATTACAGTTAAAACCACCAATAACTGTTAATATAGCTTTTACACCCTCATCACGAAAGGCATCATGAATATCTGCAACTCGATGCTCAATTGATGATGAATGTTGTAGATCGCATTCAAAAATATGTCGACCAAACGATACACGAAAGCCTAACTCTTCAAGCTTTTTCTTTGTTTGTTCAGCGCCTTCTACTGTGATGATTGCCGCACTACGACTAGGTGCGATAACACGTATCTCATCACCTATTGTTAATTTATTCGGAATACGCAAACTGCTCCCTCCTCTAATAAGTTTCAAATTTTTATTATTAATCTCTCATCTTTTTCTTATAGTGAAATTACTAACGCTCGTTCTTTTTTGAAAAATTCAGGTAATTATACAACTAAAATTTTCTTTATTATTACAAAGTATCAATGGAAAATCAATGGTTAATAACTAAAATATGGATGACGATTGTTAAAACACGTTCCTACTCAGCGACTTTTAGGGGATCAGCAATAGAAGAACGAAGGTTAAAAGCATCACGTCTTATGATAGCGTCTTCATAGGATGAGAAGTTCTTACCCTAGCTCCTCTATTTCTACGGGTGTTTGGACACTCGCTGATAGAACTTAAATATAATACCGATGGATAGGACGTCCCACACTTCCATATTGTATATCTACCTTTAATAAATTTTGTTTTTCTAAAAAGTCTAAGTAACGTCGAGCCGTTACGCGCGCCGTTCCAATATATGTAGACACTTCCTCCGCTGAGACCGCTTCGTTACTTTCTTGAATATAGGCAAGCACTTTGCCTAATGTTGCCCGGTTAAAACCCTTTGGTAGCTCTTCTATTACAATTGTCTCAGTGATTGGGGAAACATCTACTTGTTCAGGTATACGTTGCTGCATTAGATGGTCCACATCATGCTGTGTTAGATCTTCCATACCACTTATTTTCTTTTTATATGATTGATAATTCTTTAAAGTTTGCTCAATTCGTTCAAACGTAAAAGGTTTCATAATATAATCATAGACGCCTAAGTGTAAAATTCGCTGCACAGTAGACATATCATTCGCAGCAGTTACAGCAATAACATCAACGGGAAGATGTTCTTCTCGAATTTTTCCTAGCGTAATGATGCCATCCTGCTCAGGCATAAAAATATCCATAAAGATTAGGTCGGGGTTTAATTGTTTAATCCTCTCAATTCCTTCTATCCCATTGCTAGCATAGCCTATTAACGAGAATCCTTTGATTTTCTCTATAAATTGTCGGTTTACTTCTCGGACCATCGGATCGTCCTCAATTAATAACACGTTCATTACATCCATCTACTCTTCTCCTAACTCCAATAAGATTAAGAAACTTGTCCCTTTCATAAATTCACTCACTACTTCAATATCACCATTACCTTTTCGTACAATTTCATGTATTAAATGCAAGCCAATACCGCGATTCTCGCTTGCCTTTGTAGAAAATCCATTTTCAAACATACGAGCTTGCACCTCTTCAGACATCCCAATTCCATTATCAGAAACAGCAATTGCTAAAACACCGTCATGCTCATCTACAGAAATCGCTACATATTTATCATCTTTTGAAAGCACATTTAACGCTTCAAAAGCATTTTCAATTAAATTTCCTAATAAGACAACAAAATCGTGGTGATCTAATAATGGTGGAAAGCGTTTAAAATGACTTTTTCGATCGATTTCTACTTGTATGCCCAATTCCTTGCCATAGCTAACTTTACTTAGCAATAATCCTGAAATATTTTCATTATGAAAGCGTTCATTTAAAAACTTCGTTAAAGAGGCTTCATTTTCGGTAGTAGCTGTAACGTATTCAAGTGCTTGCTTTGTATGTCCCAATTGCAGAAGACCTGCAATCGTATGTAACTTATTTTTATGCTCATGTGTTTGTACACGGAGTGCTTGAACAAAAGCTTTAACACCCGTCACCTCTTCCGCAAGCTTTTTCACCGCTGTTAAATCTTTAAACATAGCAACTGCTCCGACTAATTCACCATTTACAATAATCGGGACACGATTACTCAAAATACTATGATGATTAATATAGAGCTCTTGATTGTATACAGGATTTGCTGTTTCAACAATTTCAGGCAATCGTGTGTCTGGCAAAACATCATAAATATTTTCCCCAATACAATCCTCTATCTTTGTAGTAACGCCTAATATATCAGCTGCTTTTTCATTAAAAATTGTAATATGCATTTCTTTATCGACTGCTATAATGCCTTCATGCATAGCATTGAATGTTTCTGTTCGTTCCACATACATCTTCGCAATCTCATGAGGTTCAAGCCCAAACATTTGCTTTTTAATATGCCGGCCAAGTGTAAGTGCCCCCAAAATGCTAAAAATAAGGGATATCAGAATCGTAATAAAAATTTCATGTTCATAATTTTGTAGCATTTCTATAAAAGTGGGCAGTGAATACCCTACAACGACAATGCCCACTTGTTCTTTTTTCTCATCAATGATTGGGACAAACGCTCGAATCATTACACCGGCTTCCCCTTGCGCCTTCGATACATAATAATGCTCACTAAAAGCAGCATTTAAATCCTGTGATTCACTACGCTTCCCTATTTCTTTACGAACTGGGTGAGATAGTTTAATACGTTCCTTATTCATCACAACAATATACTCGGCTTCATTGACAATACGAATTCCATCTACAATTTTATTGACATTTTTCGCCGCTTCTTTCATATTGTCATCTTTCAAATGTATACTGATTTCTGGCACATTTGATACAGTCCGAGCGACGAGCATAGCACGCTGACCAAATTCCTTTTCTTGCTCCGTCAAGAGGTTACCAAGTACAAAAATGCCTCCAAGTAAAAAGGAGAATGCAATGATTAAAAATGTCACTAACAATATTTTGCCGTTTACAGGCATTTTCATCATTTAAGATCCTCCCCCTTCCCAAATCTGCATTACGCTATTAAAAGCCCTAAATCAAACTCGGCTCACTTCTACAAATGATATGCTTTTAAGATTATCTTCAAAAAAATCTTTTGACAACACTTTAGTTGACATAAGCAGGAAAAAGTCATGAACTTAATGAACAATATTACGAAAAATTGGTATGAAACAAAATTTTATATCACTCATTATTTTTGTATTATAACAATATTGAATTATCCAAACAGTATCATAACAGTTTGAGCTATTGAAAACACTACGTTTCATTTAAAATATGGATAAATGTACTTAATGAACGATATGTTTCTTATTTTCTAAATCTCTTTTTTTCAAAAGTATTCGCTATGATAAATCTAGTGAAAACGATATCAAAAAGAAAATTCAGAAAAGAGGTAGCATAAAATGAAATTACTGAAAAATTTGACTGTTCAGGTTATAGCTGCGATCATTTTAGGGGTTATTGTTGGAGCCATCTTCCCTGAGTTTGGTGCAAGCCTTAAAATCCTGGCAGACTTATTCATTAAGTTAATTAAAATGTTAATCGCCCCTATTATCTTTTTAACAGTTGTAATCGGAATCGGTAGTATGGGAGATATGAAAAAGGTCGGAAAAATCGGAGGAAAGGCGTTACTGTATTTTGAAATTGTCTCTACTATTGCCCTAGCGATTGGGATTGCTGTTGCAATGATCGTTAGCCCAGGTACTGGATTAGATACATCAGGTGCTTCCGAAGCTGATATCTCAAAATTTACAACTGCTGCTGCAGAAAGTGAGCAAGGTTTAGGCGCTTTCATCTCTAGCATCATTCCTGAAAACGTTGTAGGTGCACTTGCAGCAGGGCAATTGCTTCCTGTGTTATTCTCTGCAATTTTGTTCGGTTTAGCTGCTGCTTCTATTGGCGCACCTGCAAAACCGGTCATTACATTTTTTGAACAAGTAGCAGAAATCTTCTTCAAAATCGTAAGTATGGTGATGAAAATTTCTCCTATAGGTGCCTTTGGTGCAATGGCCTATACGATTGGTAATTTTGGTTTGAAATCTTTAAGTAACTTAGGTCTATTAATGGCTGCCGTCTATATTACTATGTTCTTATTCGTAGTCTTTGTTTTAGGCTCGATTGCAAAATTCTTCGGCTTTAATATTTTTAAATTTATCGCTTATATTAAAGATGAAATTTTCTTAGTAATTGGTACTTCATCATCTGAATCTGCCTTACCATCTATGATGCGAAAATTAGAGAACTTTGGTTGCTCTAAGCAAGTTGTTGGATTAGTAGTACCTACTGGTTATTCCTTCAATCTTGATGGAACTTCCATCTACCTTTCAATGGCTGCATTATTTATTGCACAGGCATACGGGATGGAATTAACGTGGATTCAAATCATTACACTGCTTGGTATTTTAATGATTACATCTAAAGGAGCTGCCGGTGTAACAGGTTCTGGTTTTATCACATTAGCAGCTACACTTGCTGCTTTCCCAATGATTCCAGTCGAAGGGATCGCGCTACTAATTGGCGTTGACCGATTCATGTCTGAAGCACGTGCCGTAACAAATTTAATTGGTAACGGAGTAGCTTGTGTAGTCGTATCGAAATCTGAAAAAGAGTTTGATGTAGAGATGCAAGAACGTGCACTTCAAGGAAAAACAACTATTGTGTCTTAGAAACAAATACGCAAAGTTAGTTTATAGTTTCTAAAAAAAGGTAGTGATGACAGCGTGTGCTGTTTCACTACCCCTTTTATTTAACATATTGTTCAAGCAAACGTTGCGTATTTGTTGATTGCTCAAGTGCTTTTTTCTCATTTACCCAATAGATCAAATATTGCTGATCTCCAACATTAAAAACCATCTGCTGTAATTCCTCATTTAGCTCAGAGCTAATCGCGACCTTTAAAATATCCACCTCATATAATGGCTCCCCTTTTATTTCGTAGACAATATGGTAGAGTGGTTTTTTTTCAAATATAGCTCGTTCTTTTTTGCTTAATTTCTTAACATGGCTTAGAGGATAGTTTTCAATATAGGCTGTTGCATCTTGACCTGTTGCTTTAAATACAGATTGCTCTCCTTTAAATAGCTCGATTGCATCAATTTCTGCTGCATGATCTAAAATGTGAGAAATAGCCTCTTCCTCATTTTTTTCGCGAGACTGCAATGTAAAAGCGCCAATCAGAATAATTGCAGCAAATATAACTAGTTTCCATCTTCGTTTATTCATGTTCAATACCCATTCAATGCTTTTTTCACAAAGCGGTTAATATCTACATCAGCCCCAATGACAAGCATAATATCTCCTAGCAAAATTTTATCACTCGCCTGTGGAGATACGATAATATCTGCACCACGCTTAAGACCTACAATATTAATCCCATACTTTGCACGAATATCTAAATCCATAATAGAATAACCTGCAATCGCATCATTGGCCTTAAGCTCCATAATAGAATGTTCATCAGAAAGCTCTAGATAATCAAGCACTGTATTAGACAGCATATTATTAGCAATACGTATCCCCATATCACGCTCAGGATGCACGACAAAATCTGCTCCAATTTTACGTAGAACTTTTTCATGATAATCATTTTGAGCCTTTACAGTAATCTGCTGAACACCGATTTCTTTTAAAATAATCGTCGTCAAAATACTCGCCTGAATGTCTTCACCAATTGCTACAATCACATGCTCAAAATTACGAATACCTAATGAATTTAATACCGATTCATCCGTCGAATCTGCGATAACAGCCTGTGTGGCAATGGAAGCGAATTCGTCCACCCGCTCTGAGGAATGATCAATCGCCATAACTTGTGCCCCTTGACTCATTAGTTCGCGGACAATGCTTCCTCCAAAACGTCCAAGTCCAATGACAGCAAACTCTTTTTTCATCATTATAAATCCCTCCGAAAACTACTATACCCATATTGTAACGCATTCTCTGCTATATGTATCGCCAAAACAAGAGACTATTCGTCATAGAAAGACAACCCTTGGGCATTTTAAGGATCCTTCTGCTCAGGATACGTCTCATTGCTGCGCTCTATAATAATCCCACTAACATTGCATTTTACATAAAAAAAGACGAGGAATAAAGCATCCTCGCCTGTTACTGCTATTATGCGTTACGCATTTCATCTAAAACACGATTTACACGTTTTTCTAGCATTTTCATACCGCTACCACCAGCTTGCATGTGACGAAGCTGACCATCTTTATCGAACACAAAATAAGCAGGTACGTATTGATTTTCAAATGCATCTGTTAGCTTTAATTCGCTATCTACAAAGATTGGTTGAACAATATCATGCTCTGCCGCTACCGATTTGATTGTTTCTAAATTTGTATCTTCCTCAGAACGTGGCATATGCACGGCAATAACGTTTAACTCATCTTTGTATTGGTCACGGAAATTATTCACATCCGGCATTGCCTCTTTACATAAATGACAACTAACTGACCAGAAGTGGATTAACGTTGGTTTTTCGCCTACTAAATCCGCTTTTGTTACTTCTCCATTTAACCAAGTAGTTGCACCTGCAAGTTCAGGCATTTGTTCACGAAGTTTCATATAACATTCTCCTTTTTCCTTTTTATAGGATAACTTTCAAAACGTGTGGTTGATTTCCGTTCCGGCTGGGCGCTTTGTTGCTGCCGCTTTGCTTTCGCACAGAAAACATCCGCTTCGCTGCAGGATCTCGGGCCAACACGATGTTGGTCACGAAGGCGTTATCACAGGACGTGATGTCTTTAGCCATCGTTCCTCTATATCGCTAATCCCCAAGGAGTACCCCAGCCTCCATTCCAATCAACTTATTTACATAGTAGACGTTTAAACAAAAGTCATCTACAATTTTTGGTGATGCCTTTTCTATATAAAGTTTAAAAAAATCCCCACAAACTTGCTGTGGGGACTCTTTATTTGTTAAAGGATCAATTTCATCAGACCTTGAATTTAGATCAAAGTCCGACAAACCTCTATTTAATCAATTATGCCTCGGCATAATTGCGTCAGGAATCGGCTTTGTGCTGCACAAAGCACTCCTTTCCGATTCCGTGACCTCCGCCGGAGGCTTTAACTTCTTTCAGTAACTGAAAGAAGTTAATTATAGAGTTGCTTGACCTGGACGCCAGTTTGCTGGGCAAAGACCACCAGTTTGTAAAGCTTGAAGTACACGTAAAGTTTCGTCTACATCACGGCCGATGTTGTTATCGAATACTGTTTGGTATTTTAATTCGCCTTCTGGGTTGATGATGTATAAGCCGCGTAGTGCGATACCTTCTTCTTCAATTAATACACCATAGTCTTTTGAAACTTGATGATTTGTATCTGCTGCTAATGGGTATCTTAACTCACCAAGACCATTTTTAGTGCGGTCAGTGTTGATCCAAGCTAAGTGAGTGTGGATTGTATCAGTTGAAACACCAATTACTTCTGCATCTAAGTCTTCAAACTCATCGTAACGATCGCTCATTGCTGTGATTTCTGTTGGACATACGAAAGTGAAGTCCATTGGATAGAAGAAAAGTACTGTCCATTTGTCTTGTGCTTTGATGTCTTCTAATGATACTTTGCCAAATGATTTATCTGCAAGTACCGCTTCCATTGTAAAGTCAGGTGCTTGTTTACCTACCATGCGTTCTGCCATTATAAATCCCTCCGATTATATATGTAGTGTATATATTCCATTCGCACCAGCGAACTCGTCTTCTACGATAGCAGAGTAATCGTAGTTTTTCAAACAAGTAAACTTCACAAAAGTGCACACATTTAATTATCTGACAAATTTTCGTCAAATCCCCAAATGGAATAGCTGCTACAGCCTATTTATTAGCTACTTTTAACAATTTTATTCTAGTTTAAACAAATTTTTTCTACACAACATTTATGTATAATTTCTAAAAATTTCATCTACTTTTTTTTCATTAAAAACGATTGCAAATTCTTTTTTATTATGTATAATTGTAATGGTTTTAGTAAACTAAAAGTTTCGTTAAAGTAAACTTCATATTTCAAAAGTTTATGATTGCTAAACTTCTTCTAGGAGGGAAAAGATGCAAATAGGAGCAAAAATCAAAGCGCTTCGTTTAAAAAAAGGTCTTACCCAAGAGGAACTTGGAGAACGTACAGATTTAAGTAAAGGGTATATTTCACAATTAGAACGTGATCTAAATTCACCTTCCATTGAAACATTATTTTCACTATTAGAAGTTTTAGGGTCAACACCTAAGGAATTTTTCGATGATGGAGCACCTGAACAAAAGGTTGTATATACAGAGGAAGATCAATCCACTTATACAGATGAAGAAAAAAAATATGAAATTCAGTGGTTGATTCCTACATCAAATGAAAAAGAAATGGAGCCTATTTTCTTAACACTTGCTGCTGATGGTGAATTTAAGCAGTTTGAACCTTCCCTTTCAGAAACATTTATTTATGTTGTCGAAGGGCGTATTCGTCTCGTTTTAGGAGATGAACAGTACATAGCGAGTGAAGGCAATGCTCTCTATTTTGAAGCGACAGATCATCATCAAATTTTTAATGCACATGCTGATGAAACAAAAATTTTACTTGTCGCAACGGATTCATATTTATAGCTTAAGGAGGCGCATCTATGACAACGAATTCGATTATCCGCTTTGAAAACGTTTCAAAGTCTTATAATGACGGCACGGTCGTCTTAAAAAACATTAACTTGGAGCTAGAAAAGGGAAAATTCTATACACTGCTAGGTCCTTCTGGTTGTGGTAAAACAACTATTTTACGTATGATTGCTGGATTCACAGAACCAACTACAGGAAATATCTATTTTCATGATAAAAAAATCAACTCAGTACCAGCAAATGAACGCCAAGTAAATACTGTTTTTCAGGATTACGCGTTGTTTCCTCATTTAAACGTTTTTGAAAACGTCGCATTTGGACTTCGCATAAAAAAACTGCCTGAAGGTGAAATTAAAAACCGTGTGGCTGAAGCATTAAAATTCGTTAACTTAGCAGGCTATAGCAATCGTGAAATTTCTGAGATGTCAGGTGGTCAACGTCAACGTGTTGCTATCGCTCGTGCGATTGTAAATGATCCTGAAGTAATTTTACTTGATGAGCCTCTTTCTGCTTTAGATTTAAAGCTACGTACAGAAATGCAGTATGAGCTACGAGAGTTACAACAACGCCTTGGGAAAACATTTGTCTTTGTTACGCACGATCAAGAAGAAGCACTTGCCATGAGTGATGAAATATTTGTTTTAAGCGAAGGTGAAATTCAACAATCTGGTACACCTGTAGATATTTATGATGAGCCAATTAACCGCTTCGTTGCTGATTTTATTGGTGAGTCAAATATTGTTCCTGGCGTGATGATTGAAGATTTCAAAGTACAATTTGCTGGTAAAGTTTTCGAATGTGTTGACCAAGGTATGAGACCGAACGAAAAAATTGATATTGTCATTCGACCAGAAGATTTAGAAATGACAACAATTGATAAAGGCAAACTTGTCGTGACAGTTGATACTCAATTGTTCCGTGGAGTGCATTATGAATTATCGACTTACGACAAAGATGGAAATGAATGGCTTGTACATTCATTGAAAAAAGCTGAAGTAGGGACAGAAATTGGCTTAGACTTTGATCCAGAAGCAATTCATGTAATGCGCTTAAATGAAACAGAAGAAGAATTCGATAAACGTTTAGAGGCGTATGGAGACGACGAAGATGCAAACTAAGACTTCGAAATCAGCCTTATTTCCTTATGTTTTATGGATTGCACTTTTCGTTATCACACCGATTGCCCTTGTTGTTTACTATTCCCTACTAGACATACATGGCAATTTCACGCTCGATAACTATAAAGCATTCTTTACTTCTGTCTATTTAAAAATGACATTAAGTTCATTCTGGTATGCGTTTTTAATTACGTTCTTTACGTTACTTATCTCGTATCCAACAGCCTATTTTTTAACAAAAACGAAACATAAGCAGCTTTGGCTTTTACTAATTATTATTCCTTCTTGGATTAATCTTTTGTTAAAAACATATGCCTTTATCGGGATTTTCGGCTTATACGGCCCATTAAATGCATTTATCGAAGTATTTGGTTTTAATCCGAAGCAAATGCTATTCACGGACCTTAGCTTTGTGTTCGTATCCGTTTATATTTTTATTCCATTTATGATTTTACCGATTTTCAACTCATTAGATCGTTTAAATCCGGCTCTTATTTATGCAGCACGTGATTTAGGGGCATCTGCATTTACAACATTCCGTCGCGTTATATTGCCTTTAACAATGGACGGGGTTAAATCAGGAATTCAAGTTGTATTTATTCCTGCATTATCACTTTTCATGATTACTCGTTTAATTGCAGGTAACCGTGTTATTACACTTGGTACAGCTATTGAACAACAATTCCTTGTAACCCAAAACTGGGGAATGGGTTCAACAATTGCTGTTTTCTTAATTTTATTTATGGTCATCATTATGTTAATTACAGGACAGAAAAAGGATAAAGGAGGTCGCGTACGATGAAAAAACTATCTGCTACAGCAAGAGTGTATTTAGCGATTGTTTTTATCGTTTTGTATGCACCTATCTTCTATTTAGTCTTCTATTCGTTCAATAGTGGCGGATCGATGAATAATTTTGAGTCCTTTACATTAGAACATTATAAAGCCGTATTTGAGGATTCACGTCTACTCGTTATTCTAATTAACACAGTCATAGTGGCACTACTCTCTGCATTGATTTCTACAATCATCGGGACACTAGGAGCTATTGGCATTGTCACAGTTAAAGATTCCAAAATGCGCAATACCCTACTTTCTTTAAACAATGTATTAATTGTGAGCCCGGATGTCATTATTGGTGCAAGCTTTTTAATTTTATTCACAATGGTTGGCATTAAATTAGGCTTTACTTCTGTGTTATTAGCACATGTAGCGTTCAGTGTCCCAATTGTTGTACTAATGGTCTTACCGAAACTATTAGAAATGAATAAATCTTTAATCGATGCTGCATTGGATTTAGGTGCAACGAAAAAAGATGTTATGATGCGTGTTATTTTACCGTATATTCGACCTGGTATTTTTGCAGGGTTCTTCCTTGCATTAACATATTCTCTAGATGATTTTGCGGTAACGTTTTTCGTGACAGGTAACGGCTTTAGTACTTTATCTGTTGAAATTTACTCTATGGCACGTGCAGGTATTTCCTTAACGGTTAACGCTATTTCTGGTTTAGTATTCTTTGTAACGGTTATCGTCGTAGTTGGCTATTACTTCATTACAAGCCGCGCTAATAAAAGAACGGGGGGAACTCAATGAAGCAATTAATTCAAGCAACAGTCGCAATCCTTGTCGTTTCCGCCCTTTTATTCTATGCTGCTGACGCCCTAAGTGCCGGCGGTGGGAAAAGTGGTAAAGATACGTTAACAATCTTTAACTGGGGAGAATATATTGACCCGGATTTGCTGAAGCAATTTGAAAAAGAAACAGGCATTCACGTCATCTATGAAACGTTTGATTCCAATGAAGCAATGATGACAAAAATTCAACAAGGTGGTACGGCTTACGATATTGCAGTACCTTCTGAATATATGATTGAAAAAATGAAGGAAGAAAACTTACTTATTCCTTTAGATAAAACGAAAATCCCTAATTTAAAAAATATTG
>Ga0102589_1002493_pt1 | contig 21216 bp, 23 predicted proteins | sample AraplaMF_Col_mLB_FD_76858 | JGI IMG/M metagenome (GOLD analysis project Ga0102589, IMG submission 76858) | Arabidopsis root microbial communities from the University of North Carolina, USA - plate scrape MF_Col_mLB | ecosystem: Host-associated > Plants > Roots > Endosphere | place: USA... | reverse complement strand
ACCTTATCCAGTCAACTGTAATCACTAGACTTTTTAATTAAGCTCTCCTCTTTTTTTACGATTGAGCAGGGTTTTCTTAAGTATTGTCATTTTGTTATATCAGAACTAACTAATTTTCATGGTAGTTTAATAAGGCTTACAATTCCGAAGTAGAGAAAAATATTTCGACTTTAGAATTAGTGGATTAATATTTTCTATCTCTTCAAGAAACAACTTCGTTTTTTGTAAGACCTCATCTTCAAATTCTTTTTTAGAGACTAGTATTTCTTTAAAAGAGCCATACTTTGCCCCGATTAAAAATTTATCATTCGTACAAATGAGACTATTTAATGAATTTACTTCTTTTTCTAACTCACTTACTTTTATAAAATCTTTTATGACTTTAAATTCCAACCAACTAGAAGAATTTTCAATATATTTTAGAGCGACATAGTTATGTTGATTTAATGTGGTTAAAACCTCATTTAATAGTTCTAAGTGAGTAATGATTCCTTCAGAAAACATTCTCTTAGCTGATAATGGCATATTATCATCAGGAAATGGTACGAAGTCGTGTTCATTTAATGTGATGGTAAATAGTCCATAAATTTCAGTATAATCAATATCAAATGCTAACAGGTCAATATTTTTTAACTCTTCAACATGATCTTCAAAGATTTCATATTTAATCTTAATCATCACTTCACTCCTAAGAAGTCAAATTACTACAATATTAGTATAAAACTATTAGTAAACATTTACCTTCCCTTATTCAACTAACCTGCCAAATAATTAAATAGGAGCTGATTTCTCTGCTCCTGACGTTGTTCAACTAACGCGCTCGTTAGTTGAACAAGTTCAAAATTAAAATACTTCTATTTATCTACTGAATCTTCTATGTCATAGAAGTAAATTGGATTAATGCATTTTAATATTGAAACAATTGCATTGTTATAACCAGACATTTTTTCTATTTCTATTTCATCTTTAAACTCTTGGTTTTCAAACTGTATTGAAAGTTTTTTAATTTTATTTAGATACTTCTGAACAAATTCATTTTCATCCATTATTTTGGCATCATTCAGCATTTCGTTGTAAGCCAAGAGTTCACCTTCGTCATTATATTGATTCTCTATTTTGTCAAAAATGGTATTTGTTTTTGTAAAATGGATATTCCTTTCAATAATATCAATCAATGTAAAATGGATTAGTTTCTTATTTTTAAACATATTTCCTCCTACACTAAATTTCTTTTATACAATCTTCAACTATCGCATGCGTTAGTTGAATTAGATCCTATTTTTCAGTAAGTTGAAATTTCGCCTTAAGTATTGGAAATACTTCTTTCTTAAATTGATTTGTGCAATTTTCAAGAACAAATACGGCACAGTATTCATCCTCTTCATTTTCATTGTCAATAACATGTTCTACAAATGTCAATATGTATGTCCATTCCTCGAGTGGTTTTCCTTTTCCTATTACAATACAAGAATTATTTATTAGGCCACGTTTCTTAATAATTTGCTGCAATTCTTGTAGATTCATTGGACTAAAAAATATTAAATTATTTTGTGTCCCATTATAAAATGGATGAATCCACTTTTGGGTTGTAAATATTTTACGAGTTTGGACAAGTCGTTCCCAATTTTTCTCTTCATTTTTTACATTTTCTTGAATTTCTACATCCCAATCCATTTTCTCAATCCAAGATGAATCCAAGTTTTCTTCAAACTCTTTAAATAATAGGATATACCTCGGGTCAGTTAAGAAACAATTTAAGAAATCACTATATTTTTCATATTCAAGTTTATCAAAATGTTTAATTTCAAATTTAGGTGTAGAGCCAATACATATCATCTACAATACTCCTTTTTCTTTTTTGCAAAAGTAATACAAAAAGGTCCAACACGATTATTGATTAAGTTGTTGAACTAACGCGCTCGTTAGTTGAATAAGAAAAAAGTTATTTAGAATTTAGTTAATACCTTGTTAATATTATTCCATTCGTAAACTAGAAGATTTAATTCAGCACCTGCGATTTTTATCTTTTCAGTTTTCAATAATTCCGCACCATAATATTCATAAAAATAACGAGTTCTATTATCTTCTAATACCTCAACAAACACTCTATTAAAACCTAACTTTTCAAATTGATTAAAAAGTTGTACCATTAGTTGCTTACCGATCCCTTTTCCTTGATATTCTTCAAGAAGATAAATAGATGTTAAATCCCCCGAATTATCGACTTGATTCTCTTCTCTTTTTCCGCAGTCTGCAAAACCAATAATTTCTCCATCATCATCTTCTGCAACAAATACATAATTACCCACTTTAGTAATATTATTGATCCACGATTCAGTTCTTTGGTCGTAGGATAACTTCTGCAAAAAAGCATCAGGTATAATGTTTTTATATGTAGTTTTCCAACTATCGACGTGGACTTTCGCAATCCCACCTGCATCCGTTAAAGTTGCGTTTCTTATGTTCATTTAAACCACCTCTTATCAAAAGTTTAATATATATATTACATTTATCTTTCAAATAGTCCTTTATCTTTTTCAGTAAATTACCAGTTAGCACAATAAAAAAAAGACTACCGAAGCAGTCAAGTTTTACAACTAACGCGCTCTTTAGTTGAATATGCTAACTTTAATAATTACGTACTTTTCCTAAAAATCGCTTAACATCTTTTGGCGATTTTAAAATAATAACGTTTTTATCATTAGATAGTTGTTGGAGTCTATCTAAAATGTTCGGTCTCTTGGTCTTTGGATATTCCCATATCCATTTAATAAAATTTAGGTCAAACCTCTCTTCGCAACCTTCACCCATATCCGGTCTTGTCATGTTTCTATATTGGATCATTCTTTTTAACACACGATATGCACATACTATTCTAGGAATATCCAGAAATATAATTGTATCGGCTGCATTAAGTCTTATGTCCATGGTTCCTCCGTAATTCCCATCAATAATCCATTCTTCTTGTTTAACCAGTTCATTTTGTATCTTTTTTTGTTTCTCTCTTGGAACGCCTACCCAATTAGGTTTCCAAAATAATGCATCAAGATGATGAACATCACTTTCCAATATTCCTCCTAATGACTTTGCAAAAGTAGATTTTCCTGAACCACCTGATCCAATAATTACAATTTTCTTCATTATTTACCTCCGTATTAAATACGCTTCTTCCATTTTACATCAAAATAACAAATGAATTATCTACTTTTTAATTGAATTAAAATAAGCTGCAAAAGCAGCTTGTGATGTTCAACTAACGCGCTCGTTAGTTGAACATGATAGTTTTAACCACCCTTATTTAAAGCCTCAAATACCGCCCAACAATGATGATCGTGAACAAATAGTCCTTGAACACTATCAATATCTATCCACTTTATTAAGTGGTCTTCTTCAACAGGTTCCTGTAATTTACCAAGCAATGCTGCCAAGTAAAAATATCCCTCATTTATTAAAGGTTCATTTTTTGTGGATTGAAAATATCTTCTTGCATTTCCTATGAAAGAACCTATGGATATTTTATATCCAGTTTCTTCTAGCAATTCTCTTTCTAGACATTTTTGATTGCTTTCATCATTTTCAATTCCACCACCAGGTAAAAAATAATGCCCTCTAGAATTTTGAACAGTTAAAACCTTTTTCCTTGTATTATTGAGAATAATAGCATAAACACATTTCCTAATTTTATATTCAAGTCCATCTATTTTTTCTCCAAAAACCTTATTCATTTTTCCACACCTCTGGTTCATATCTTTCCATTTTTCTTTAAATACCGTGCCAAATACTTAAATAAAAAGCAGCCAATGGCTGCTCTTGGACTTCAACTAATTCATGCGTTAGTAGAAGAAGCAACGTTAATTTTTTTTCGATTTTAATTGATTGTTTTACGGTATTAAAAACAAACAAGTTAATGAAAAATCAATCAAATATTAGCAAATATACTATCTAAATCGTCCCAATTATTCGCAACCCAAATGTTCTCTTGACCAAACCTTTTTAAAGGGGATGAATTTTGTTTTTTTTCAATGCGAACCCACTCTGCTTCTTTCCACCAAGTTAATCTTATTGAACGTACTAATTTTTGATTTGTAAGCTTTTGATATTCTCGATAACCTTTAACAAACGCTGATACTCTATCAATATGTATTTTCCCATTATCTATACAACAAGATAAAATAGGCCTTGAGATGTCAAATTCAGGATAAACATAATGCATCCTATCAAAATCAAGAATTGCAGAAACACTCTTAGTTTTAAATAAAATGTTATCTACAAATAGGTCCCAATGCGACCAACCTTTTTCGCATTGGGAGAACATTTCTATATCACTTTTTTCAATAATCTTTCTTTGTGTTTCCAATTTTGAAAGAGTATTGTTACAATCCAAACTAATTGCTTCACTCCATCTTTCCTGCCAACTTTCAATCATGCTTTCCTTTGAACGAACATCCCAATGAAGTGGCAATTTAATTTCATTATTGCTATTTAAAATATTATGCATTTCTCCAATTATCCTACCTAAACTATACATTTGTTCTTCGTTTGCTGTTCCTGGCTTAATATTACTTCCTTCGCATAATCCCATTAAAACAAAACGCTCCCCATTTGGAGATTTAATTACAAATTCCCCTTTATGTGAGTATAGTTCGGGACAGGGAATGCCCTCATTATATAGATTGAATTGATGATCTAATGAAGTTTCTAATCCTTGTATCATTTGTTCAGGATACCGAGTTTTATTATATTGCTTTACAAATAAATTGCCTATATCCGTCTCTAAGTTCCATTTTAAATTCATATGCCCTAATTCAATTTGAGAGAAGTTTGAAATATTAAATCCGAATATATTAGTAATTGTCTCAAAAATATCATCTCTAATTGAATTATTAATATCACTGGTCATTAGAATTCTCCCCTTTGTATTTTACGATTTTTAAAAGTAAAGCATGCGTTAATTAAATAAGAAATAATATATGTAGGAAGATTCTTTAGTATTTTCATTTAGTTAAATTTAGTTGAAGTCGTATGTATAGTACTTACCTCAACATCTTTTTCATTTAAACGATATAACTTTGTAGATATGAAAATAAAACATACAATTCCAAGCACACATCCTGCAAATAAAAAATAGATAGATGCTCCAAAAGCTTCTGATATAACTCCAGCAATAGTGGTACCCAATGGAATAGATATCCAAGCAATCATTCTGAAAAGACTGGTACATCTACCTAAAAGATGATCAGGAACAATTAACTGTCTTAGAGTCACTGTTTGAATATTCCATGCTATAAGTAAAAATCCAACTATAAATTGAGTAAATAAAATAACTATAGGATCCTGGGATATTATCAATAAAAATGGCGGTATAACTTGCCCAATTGTTGAAATAGCTAATAAAAGTCCTATACTGAAACGTTTTTTTATTCTTCCAATAGCAATCGTACCAACAACCATACCACAGCTTAAACCTGCCATAATAATTCCAGCCCAATTTGATGCTAGATGTAATTCATTTTTTATTCGAAAAAGTAAAGCGATGTCAATTCCTGGACCAACCAAATTCACTAGCATTGAAAATAAAGCTAACGTTCGTAATATTTTAATTTGCCATACATACTCCAAACCTTCTCGGACTTTTGTAAGTAATTTAGTATCAGTTTTAGATTCAGTATTTTTATTTACTGAAGCTGAGAAAGAAGCGCGAATAAAATGGATCGTTAGTATTGAGATTACATATGAGATAACATCAAGGGTTATTGTATTAGCTGCATCAAATATTGAAATCAGTAAACCAGCGATAACTGGACCTCCAATTCTACTTATGGAAAATCCCATCTGCAATGCGCTGTTTCCTTCTTGAAGTTGTGAACGATTAATAATGTTTGGTAAGCAAGCGCCGTAGGAAGCATCAAATATTGCTGAAAATATACTTACACCAGCTTGTACAAAATACAATAACAATATGGGGATTTCTCCACTATATAGATGTATTAGCGGAATTGAAAGTAGTAAAAGCATACGGCAACTATCGGCTATGATCATCAAAGACTTACGATTATATTGATCAGCCCAAACACCTGCCGGCAAAGAAAATAATAGATATGGAATGAATCCTATAGCAAATGCTATACCGGTTTGTGTTGCGGAATTTGTTATTTCCAATAACAACCAAGGTATTGAAAATGTTGTGATCGATGTACCCAATTGTGAGATTGTTCTGCCTGTAAATAACCACATAAAATTTCTATTTTTCCAAACAGATGAAGCCAATATAAATCCTCCTTTTCATTTCCCTATTACGTTCTTCCTTGAGTTGTAATGTAAATTAGAAATTGAATTCAAAATAAGCTTCCAATTGTTTGTGCGCATGTTGTAGTGTAGTAGGCTTCAATACATAAGTAGTACCATTTGAAATGACTAACTTAGCAGAACGCAAAAGAGCAAGATGATGATGAATGGTTGATTTAGCAAGATCAAGGATCTCTGTTAGTTCCTGTAAAGTACGTTCTTTTTCACGTAAAAGTTTTAAAATACGCAGACGATTTTCGTCACCTAATGCACGATAAAGTAAAACAAGTGAAGATGAAGGACGATATGGATCATTCACGCCAAACAGACTATCATCACTAACTGGATAATATAATACTTTCGTATCAGATAAATTAGCTTGAATAGTCCATGGTCGATAAGAAATATGAGGTACAAGTAGTACATTTCTTTCACCTGGTTCGGGTACATATGTTGCACCGGTTGCCCATTCTATAAATGCTTCAAAAGACAAGCGGCTTTGCATGTCATGTTTTGAAGCTAACTCACGTTGCAAAATGTTTTCCCACTCTTCTTTTCTAGGTGTAATGGCAGCTTCATACCAACTCTCCATTAATAGAATCAAATGGTTTTTGAGCTTCTCTACATCTTCATTTAAGAAAAAAGGTACATAGGTTGAGAAGAAATTATGCTTTTCTGCTGCCTCAATTAGTTTAGCTACTGCATCACGATCTCCTATTACAGCTTTTCTCCTTACATCTTTTTCTTGAATCCCCTCAAGAGGCGGTAACACTTGAAAGCGAAATTCCTCAACTGTTAGGGTATTTAAATAATTAAGAAATTCGTTTAGATGCTTACAGTTACTTCCATGTAAAAGGCGTAGTAATGCTTGCCAAGTATTATGCTTGGCACAATACTCTAATTCATGTTGAGCTTCTGGTTGTAATCTCAAAATTATTTCATCCCATTCAGATGTTGTGCGCTCAAGTGTGTCTCGAATATCTGAATAGGTAACGGCAGCTATTCCCAAAGCACATTCAAAAAGTAATGAAGCACATACTTCCACAGAATAGGATTGTTTTTCTAAACTTAAATCCAAAATTGGCATAATCTTGCCCCCTTAAATAAAATGTTATAAATTTATTCATTCTATATAAACAGAACGATACCTTCTGTTTTTTTCGAATTCAAATAAAAAAATCTCTACCTTTATAAATAGGTGTTGCTGAACCAGCATCAGAATTGAACATAAAAAAGACTAGCAATGAATCGCTAGCCTTCTAGAATTCTTATTGAACTAACACATGCGTTGGTTATATTACACCTTATAATTTTTATGTATATGGAATTACAACTGCTTTACACGTTTTTCATAAAATTCTATTGGTCCTGCTCCACCGATTATGGCATACTCATAACCAATCTCATTCATTTCTTTTAAACAATGATGAAGTAAAGAATAGCCAATTCCATTAATTCTCTTAGTTATTGAGACTCCCATTGGTCCAAAATAACATCTTTTATTTCTATATACATCATAACAAGCGAAACCGAGAACTTCTCCATCATTATCTAAAGCAATAAATATCGAAGGGTCAATTTGTAAGAACGCATCTTTTATTGTTTGAATCCAATCACTTGAAAAGTTATTATCTACAAAATTAAATAGATTGTTATAATCGTTTCTATTTATTTTTCGAACTATTATTTGCTTAGTTGTTTCTGGAAAAGTGTAATTACCAAGGTGAGTGATCATATCACGAGAGGTTGTACCGAGGGTTAAAATAGATTGCTTTTGGTCTTCCGTTAAAAAGGTATCAGCTACATTTATATTAATTAATGCTTTTAGTAAATGACCTACATTTAGATATACTTGTTTGTATTTTTTCATATATTCAATGGCAAGTTCCATTACTACCAATACATCATTGGATACAGATACATTAAAAAATTCCCTCACCGAATTTTGATTTGGAATAATATCCATTTTATAGATCAAAGTTCTTAAAGAGTTTAATTCTATATCACATTTCAAAGAAATTTCGCCAAGCACACCTGTATTTTCTTGAAAACAAGCTAATAGTAAGTGTTCTGGCCTTAAGACTTCATTTTTTGAAGATTTAACTTCGTTTTCTGCGTTTCTTATAATTCTTAGAACTCTATCAGTGAGATTAATATTTGATCTAGTCAATATTATTCCTCCTTTTTAAGCGATTTTATCATTTTTAATTACAATAATCTCTTACAGCTTATTAAACTTTCTTCATTTTCACATAAAAAAACGAGCTGCCTTAAAATTATAGCAACTCATCTTTTTGAAGTAACGCGCTCGATAGTTACTTAAGTTCTTATCTTATAAGATATCAGATGGAATAAGTTTTTTCCAATATTCCCATGCATTTAAATAATCCGCTAAATCGTGTGGATGAACTTTAACACAAACGCCTATACGTGTATATAATTGTAGAATTACTTCTTCTATCAGTCTTTGCTTATCAATATGTATTACTTGTTTAAGTGGAGAAAATGAAGAAAATAGTGTTTCTAAATTTAGATCATCTGGTGAAGAGCAAAATGCGTAAGTAAAGTCATAAATTATCGGACCTATCAATGGTGAAGGGTCAATTACACCCTTTATTGTGTTATTGTTGAACACAAAATTGTGAACCCCTGTATCTCCATGCAGAAAATATTTATATTCGCTTCTTTCATATAATGCTATTCTCTCAACTATTGATTTTACATTTAGATAATCATCAGTATCTAAAAAATCACCTATATCCACACGTGCAGATTCTATACTACTTTTATTAAATTCAGACCAGGACTCTCGAGGAATTCCTCCCAACCTCCCCCATTTTATAACCTCTTCGCATTTTTCATAATGAATGAAAAACTCATTAACCAAAGTAGTCATCCAGTTTAATTTAGGACCACGATTATAATGAGTTGTTCCTGTAATATAGGAATACAAAATAAAGTTTTTATCGGGATCAGTATAATAAACTCTGGGTAATAGACTTACATGCTGATAGTCAATTAGAAAATTCTCTGTAAGATTTATAAGTTTGGGTTGGTCTTGTTTAAGTACATATTTCGCTGTATTGTCTTCTAAAACTATATAAACATTTCCATCAGTAGTTCCACTTTTCATTTTATTAATATTTGGATTAGAAATATTAATATAGCCTTCATCTTGAAGGCTTTTTAGTAAATTTTTAACTTTTGTAATTTCCGTCACTTATTCATTCCTCTCAATCCTAACTTAATCAAACGTCTAATTTATACTATTCAATTTATATTAGAATTTTTCCTTTAGAACACATTTTCTTGTTCACTTAATCTGCCTGTTACCTAAATAAAAAAAGCCGCATTAGCGACTCATGATCTTGTAGAACTAACGCATGCATTAGCTTAATAAGAAATATTCATTCACTTAAAAAACTAATTAAAATGAATGCTATACTAAAAGCGAATAAAATTAAATGAATTGTAACACTTATCTCTAAAAGCTTTAATTTACCTTTTTTCTTAAGAAATAAGAATATAAAATAAGTGACTATTGCCAATATAATTGATAAATAAGGTCCAAAACCTACTGCAATCATTGCAAGTGGACCACCATCTAATTTTTTAATTGAATCATATATTATTCCAATTAACACAAATACAAAGTAATAATTCAACATTGAAATAACTGAATACATACTAATTTGCTTAATTGAAAATACTTCCTTCTCTTCACTCATCAATATTTTTCTCCCTATAAAAATAATATGATCATTAGAAAACCTAAACCTATTTATATAAGGAATCCCTAAAAAATTTATAAATATCCTTATTATTTCGAACTTGGTATGTCTTATCTTTATAACCTTTTAATAAATCAAATGCTTTAATTAAGTTACCTTTATCATATTTATGATTCCATTTTATTAATTCAAGAGTAGAATTTATAGATTCTCTTTTGGATGATTTTATGATTCCATTCTCTATTAATGCATTGTCCCTTTTTTCAGGTGAATTTCTATTTCCGTAATTTAATGAATCATTATCCCCAAAAATGTCATCAAGATCGTATGTTTTAACATTTAAAAGAATAGATAACTTTTTTGCAATATATGATTTCCCACTACCTGAACCACCAATAATATGGATCTTCACTTATCAGAACCCCCAATTGATAACATCATCGAAATATTCTCTAACACACAATAAAAGTCCTCTTTTATTAATAGATAATACATTTCCTTGTTCAACTTAATTGCCAAATACTAAATTAATTTAGTTTAATCCAATTCGGAATAATATTGCCAAAATATCTTCCGATTTTCACAACCTCGGTCATTATACAACTTACACCTATATCAGATAAATACCAATTATCTTTGGTTATTCCAAATCTATCAACAACGGGTGATACAATAAACTCCGTCTCTGTTGGAAACTCAGCTTGATAGCATAATAGAGTTCGACGAGAGTGACCTGCTTTACACACAATTATAACCTTTTTAGGTTGTATACCTTTTTCATTTAGAACTTCTAAAGAAAAACGTGCATTTTCCAACGTATGCTGAGCTTTATCTTCTTTTAAAATGGCATCTGCTGGTACTCCATTATCAATACCAATATTCCTTAAATATTCCCACTCAGTAGTCCCTACATGTTCTTTATATCCTCCAGATGGTAATATGTATGGTGCCAATCCCTGTTTATATAAAATAGCTGCTTTTTCCATTAGTTGGGGATGGTTTGCGCCAGGAATCAAAATGACATCTGCCGAAACAATCTCGGTTTCTACAAAAATAAAATCTGTAATACAATCAAATGGATAATTCATATGATATCTACCTTCATCGTATTCTTTTCTCTTTGGATTATAATAGTATTTCTTATTCAAATAGGAGCTGAATTATATTCAGCTCCTATTCAGTAAAGGATTTAAGTGCATTATGCTTTTGGTGATTGAAGTTTCTATGTAACCTATAATTTGTTCAAAAGTAAATACATTTAATTTATGATCAATGATTCCAGGTTCATAAATCATATCTCCTAATACATGTGGAATAAAATCATTAATTTCTTTAATTGTAACTTCTTGTAAATCACTAATTGCACCATTTTGATTTAAAACTTCGATCAATTCACGCTTCACGCCATAATGTTCTAATAATTTTCCATTTAAAAGACGAAAATCATCATGATATAAATTAAATATACTATTATCACTTTCCATTCTATTTTTTAACCAAGGTAAGTAAAACCCCTTTAGCCATATATCATCAGCTATTAAATGTGTATAGTAACCTAATATAAATTGATCATTTTTAATTGAACTATATTTGTTTAAAAATCCATCAAAATCAATGCTTCTTGTATAGTTATTTACATCTCCAATGAAGAAATGCGATAACTCTTTTGGTGAAACTGCGTCTGGAGCAATTCCCCCTATTAAAAATGAAGTTTTGTCTGAAACTGAAATAATTTCAGCGATTTGATTAGTGATGATTAAGTGCATTATTCTTGAACCCAGATTTATCAACTCCTTTACACCAGAAATTATAACACTTTTCTGATAATTAACTTCAATATTTTTTTCTTATTTAAACACACTGTCAAATAGTGAAATAGAGGATGATCATATAATGATCATCCTCTATTTCTATTGAATGAAATCTGAGTTAACCGGTTTTAGTCCTATTTCCCTTGCCCAAACAGAAAGCTGCCCCATATGGTGTACTTCATGAATCATAATATGTCTTAGTACTTCTCCGTATGAAAATGCATAGAGTTCCCCACTTCGACGTGTACCACTCAAGATACAATTTTCCATTTCTGGATAAAGATTATTAAGAAATTTTTCTACGTTCTCTCTGCAAAGTAAAGAAAACTCTTTTATTTCCTCAAGTGTTGTTTCTGAATGATAATTAAATTGAATCTTTGGTGTACCTTGTAATCTATGAATCCAACTTTGTTTAGCTTCGACAACATGATATAGTGTTTGAAGGATGTTACCCACACCACCAACACGCGGATTAGTTAGGTCTTCATGAGAAATTTAATTACATCAATCAAACCATTGATCTCGAACTTTCTAATTGTAGTAAAAACAACTTAACATAACTATCTCCTTCTATTTGAACTTAAATAATTTGAAACCTTTTTAAGGCAAATTCAATCCCGTCTTCTCCTGACTTTTTCGTTACAAAATCAGCAACTAGTTTTAAGTTTTCGTGCCCATTCCCCATAGCAATCCCAAGCCCAACTAATTCCAGCATATCAATATCATTTTCACCATCACCAAATGCAATTGCTTCTGATGGATCAATTTCAAAGTACTGTAATACTTTATGAATAGCTAAGGACTTCGACACATCTTCTTTCAGTACATTCAAAACAAATGGATGCCATCTTTTAAATGATAAGTGTGGAAATTGGTGAATGTATTTTTCAACTGTTTCGTCATTTGCATATAAACAGGTTAAGTATACTTCTTGATGAATTATTTGGGAGTTTACTTGAGGATACGCATCTAAGGACAAAGTTTCCTTTAATGCTTTTGAAATTTCTATATTTTTTACTCCGTTCATAGTGAATTCTTCAGTGATAAAAGCTAGTCCATCATTTTGGCTGATGGCAAAATCGTGTACCTCTTGAATGTACCCTTTATCTAACGGAACCTTATGAATCACATGTTGATCGTGTTTTACATATCCACCATTCGCAGTGATGAACGTTTCAATTCCTAATTCTCTAATTTCATTACACATGGATAATGGTCTACCTGTTGCAGCAACCACCTTTATCCCAATTTCTTTTAATCGTTTAATCGCATCCTTCGTAGAAGTCGAAATACTCCCATCTTCATGGTGAGTCATTGTACCATCAACATCCAAAAATACAATTTTGTAATCCATCAAAATCTCCTTTAAGGTATCGAATGAAATGATAAAAAATTGAACTATCAATAAGTTTATTGGTTTTTTATAGAATTTTCAATAAATTAATTCGGACATGCTCTTATAAACCGAATTTTAATCTCATAGAGTCTTTTCCTTATTGAACTATACGGCCATTTAGTTGAATAAGAAACTTTTTCTAAAATAAAGAAAAGAGGCTAAAGTAAATATTAATTTACTCATAGCCTCTTTATTATCATTAAGCTTTAATTGGTTTTCTTATTACTACACGGTCATCGATTTCACTTACATGAAAATCTTCTTTTGTTGGAATATTTTCATTTTCGAAATGGTTCATTTTTCCAACTCCCATTTTTATTTTATTTAAAATAACTTTTTGTAATTGAACACTTGTCATAATAACCTATAATGCTATGACATTTTCAAATTAAAATTGTGACAAATTATATTTAAATTCACAAGTTGTGACACGGTTAGTTATAACTCACATTTTTTTCTAACTAGCTCTGAAATTTTCCAACTTTATTGTAAATTTTCCAACTTTATTGTTCTTTTACATCACGGTAATCTCTTCGTTTTTTATTATTCAACAGTAACTGACTTAGCAAGGTTACGTGGTTTATCTACATCACAACCACGGTGTAATGCTGCATAATAAGAGATTAATTGAAGTGGTAATACAGAAACGATTGGTGATAGTTCTTCTTGTACCTTAGGCACGATGAAGCGATCGCCTTCCATTTCTAAACCTTCCATTGAAATGATACAAGGGTTAGCTCCACGAGCAACAACCTCTTTAACATTTCCGCGGATGTTTAAGTTTACAGACTCTTGAGTTGCTAATGCAATAACAGGAGTACCTTCTTCAATTAAAGCAATTGTTCCATGTTTTAATTCTCCACCAGCAAATCCTTCTGCTTGGATGTAAGAGATTTCTTTTAATTTTAAAGCACCTTCTAGACATACGAAGTAATCAACGTTACGTCCAATGAAGAATGCATTTCGAGTAGTTGCTAAATATTCAGAAGCAATTGTCTCTAATTCTTCTTTTTGGTTACAGATTGTTTCCATTGCATTTGCAATAATACCTAACTCTTTTACTAAGTTAAAGTTAACAACTTTACCTTTAGCCTTTGCTAAGTCATTTGCAACGATAGCTAATACTGCTAATTGAGCTGTATAAGCTTTTGTTGAAGCTACTGCAATTTCTGGACCTGCATTTAATGGAAGTGTGAAGTCAGCTTCACGAGATAATGTAGATCCTGGAACGTTTGTAATAGTAATTGCTTTATGACCTAATTTATTTGTTTGTACTAATACTGCTCTGCTATCCGCTGTTTCACCACTTTGTGTGATATAGATAAATAGTGGTTTTTCAGATAATAATGGCATGTTGTATGAGAATTCACTTGCAACGTGAACTTCAACCGGAACACCAGCCATTTTTTCAATAAATTGTTTACCAACAAGACCAGCGTGGTAACTAGTTCCACATGCAATGATATAAAGTCTGTCAGCTTCTGTTAAAGCAGCTCTAATTTCATGATCGATTTCAAGCTCACCATTTTCATTTTGGTATCTTTGGATAATGTTACGTATTACTAATGGTTGCTCATCTGTTTCTTTTAACATGAAATGAGGATATGTTCCTTTTTCAATGTCGCTAGCATCAATTTCAGCAGTATAAGGAGCACGTTCAATAATATTACCGTTTAAGTCCATTAATGTAACTTCATCTTTTGTTAATACGATAACTTCTTTATCCATTAATTCAATAAATTTATCAGTAATTTGTAGCATTGCCATTGCATCTGATGCAATAACATTAAATTCATCACCAACACCTACAAGTAATGGGCTTTTGTTTTTAGCTACATAAATAACATCTTCATTTTGTTTATCTAATAATGCGATTGCATACGAACCTTTAAGAAGCTTAAGTGTTTCTTTGAATGCATCAAGCACACTTAATCCCTTTTTAATATGAAGTTCTACTAACTGTACAATTACTTCTGTGTCAGTATCACTTGTAAAATTATAATCGCTTAAATAATCGTCTTTTAATTGTACATCGTTTTCGATAACACCATTATGAACAAGTGTAAAACGTTCCGTTGAACTTTGGTGAGGATGTGCATTACGTTTACTTGGAGCACCGTGTGTTGCCCATCTAGTATGACCAATTCCAACTTGCCCGTCTGCATTAGAAGGGATTGATTCACGTAATACAGCAATTCTACCTTTTTCTTTAAAAACTTCTACACCATTGTCTGTTAAAAGAGAAATCCCAGCAGAATCGTAACCACGATACTCTAATTTCTCTAAACCTTTTAACAAAATTTCTTTCGCATTATCATTTCCAATATATCCAACGATTCCACACATAATATCAATTGCTTTGTAAGTCCTCAAACAAGACATACATAAATGTATAGGAATGGAACACAGTTTCCCTAACCGTTTAAATTATTTAATTTTCGATTCCCTCGTCATGTTTAATAATGGTAGAGGACTTACAAGCAATATCCACCTACCTTTCATATTCCGCTCATTAGCGAGTTCATTTTTATATTTATTAAACGGTGTATCATATTATTTACCTTTGTGCATATAGTCACCTATATGTTTTACGTAAATAATTTCGGTTGTGATACATCAACCGGGAGTCATCCGCCGAAACTTCGATAAAACTCCACCTCGTCAACTACACTTTCTCGTCCGTGTAGTTCTGGCGCTTTTTTGAAACTTTTGTTGTTACAATACTCCTTTCCCGTTAGGAAAACAATAAACCAACTATACTATAATTCAATAATCTTGGTCAATAAAAATATTTCGACCAAAATTTGTATAGCCGCTTATATAACAAAAATATGCATAGAATGACACAAAAGTGCTCAACTATGCATATTAATTTTAATTTATTTTATTAAACCCCTACTTCTTCTTTTACAACATCAACAATGCGTTCAACAAATGTTTTGCATTCTTCCGATGTAGGTGCTTCAGCCATTACACGAATTAGTGGTTCTGTACCCGATGGACGCACTAAAATACGACCATTTCCATTCATTTCAGCTTCTACTTCAGCGATTGTAGCTTTTATTCGCTCATTATTTAGCGCTTCATTCTTATCAGTTACACGTACATTAATCAGTAATTGAGGATACTTTTTCATTTCACCCGCTAATTGAGAAAGTGATTTTCCAGTTTCCTTTAAGATGCTCACCAGTTGAATTGCACTTAACATGCCATCACCAGTTGTTATATGATCTAAGAAAATAATATGCCCTGATTGTTCTCCACCAAGGTTATATCCACTTTTTCTCATTTCTTCCATCACATAACGATCGCCAACACCTGTAACAGCGCTCTTCATATTTTGAGATTCAACTGCTTTATAAAATCCTAAGTTACTCATAACAGTTGAAACAATTGTATTCTGTTTTAAACGACCTTTTTCATTTAAATATTTTGCACAAATATACATGATTTGGTCACCATCAACGATATCACCATTTTCATCAATAGCAATTAGGCGATCTCCATCACCATCAAATGACAAACCAACATCTGCACCCTTTTCTTTCACTAGAGCTGCAAGTGCTTCAGGGTGAGTTGAACCTACCCCATCATTGATATTAAATCCATTTGGGCTTGTTCCCATTGTAACGATATCAGCTTCAAGATCAGCAAATAAGTATGGTGCTAATGAAGATGTTGCTCCATGAGCACAATCAAGTGCTACTAATAATCCTGAGAAATCTTCATCTATTGTATTTTTAAGGAATTGTAAGTATTTTTGTCCACCTTCAAAGTAATCATTTACTTGGCATAAATCACTTCCACTTGGTCGTGGTAACTTATCTACTTCCGCATCCATTAGTTCTTCAATTTCCGCTTCTTGCTCATCTAATAATTTAAATCCGTCTGGACCAAAGAATTTGATTCCGTTATCAGCAACTGGATTATGTGAAGCTGAAATCATAACCCCAGCTTGTGCACCTAGCGCTTTAGTTAAATAAGCTACACCAGGAGTTGAAATAACACCTAAACGCATAACTTCAGCACCAATTGATAATAAACCAGCAACTAATGCGCCTTCTAACATATGACCTGAAACTCGAGTATCTCGTCCTACTAAAATTTTAGGCTTCACATTATTTTTTGTTAAAACATATCCACCACAACGACCGATTTTATATGCTAATTCTGGAGTTAACTCTATATTTGCAACCCCTCGTACACCATCTGTACCAAAATATTTACCCATAATTACTCTCCTTCTAATTCGATGATTGACCTACTATTTCTGAACCTTGATCAGTTTGAGAGGTCTTTTTATCTGTTATTTCAACCGTTACTGTATCGTAATCTAATTTATATATAACACCTTTTGGTGCACTAATCGATAATGTAACATGTTGGGTTCCTGGTTCTAGTCCACTTACTTTTGCTGTGACACTAATTTCACTAGGGTTTATTAAATCTAAATCCTCGGCAAATCCTCTTGCTGTCGCTGTAACTTTTCCTGTGGCCGGCTTAGTGATTTTATATGAATAATTATCATTTTCTCCAGAAAAAGTAATTGGAATATTACTAAATTTCATTTCCTTCTCTTGAGAAAAATCAACTACTACTTCTACCGTACTTGGATCAACTTTAAATGCACCATCTGGCGTTGGAACATTAATTTCGTATGTACCACTTTTATCAAAGGTTGATAAATCAACAGGCACTTCAATTGGTCCGTTAAAATTGCTTAACCAATTCTGGGGTGCATAGACTGTCACTTGATCAACTTTACTTACAAGACTTTTTAATTTTAATCCATCCTGTAAACTGCCTGTTTCAATTAGTTCAATGGGAAAAGTAGCACTTTCCGAAACAATTGGAACCGTGACTTCAACCTTACTAGGATTTGTATTTAATAAAATTCGGTTACCACGCTTGTCGTATAATTTGACTGGTAAAACTTGACTAAATGTCTGATTAGCATCAGCCACATCAATATCTACACTTGCATAGGAAACTTGCCTTACTTCATCTTCGGATCCTACTATTTTAATTAAATTTGGCTTAACGATAGCTTCCTCAGCTTTATAGCCATATTTTATTTCTTTTTCATTTTTATAAACAGCTTTAACAGGTATTTCTTTTTCTATTTTTTCTTTAATTGTTACTGTTACAGTTCGTGGTTTAATTGTTGCTTTAATCTTGTCTGATAAATTTCGAATCTTTAAAGGCACTTCATATGTACCTAAAGCGTACGAAGTTAAATCTATATAAACCTCAAAATCTCTTTTCATTTCAGCAGTTTTAACAATACTATTCGGTCCGTCCAATTGTACCGACACCTTTTTCGGTATACCATCTACAATTAAATTTTGTTGGTCATAAACCGGTGTTACATGTACATCACGAATTAACTCTTTATTGTTTACAAAAGGGATGTCACCTAATCCTGAACTGCTCGATTGTGGAACTAAATTAACAGACATAAAAAGCAGTAATGTAACTAATAATGCGATTCCTCTTAAAATCCATCGATTATCCATAAAATTATCCATTACGTTTTACCTTCCAATTCCATTTAGATGTAGTGGACTCTTCTGGTGATTTTAATTCCGTATTTAGTAAATTCACAAGCTCATCTTTTGATAGTTCTCTATATAAATTTCCGTTTCTAGCTACTGATACAGCTCCTGTTTCCTCAGAAACCACAATTGTAATGCTATCTGTTACTTCACTAATACCTACCGCTGCTCGATGTCTAGTGCCTAATTCTTTCGAGATAAATGCACTTTCTGATAACGGTAAATAACAGGCAGCTGCTGTTATCTTTTCTCCTTGAATAATAACTGCTCCATCATGTAAAGGAGTATTAGGGATAAAGATATTAATTAGCAGTTCAGAAGATAGATTGGCATTTAAAGGAATTCCCGACTCTATGTAGTCTCCCATACCAGTTTGTCTTTCAAACGAAATTAGCGCACCGATTCTTCGTTTTGCCATATATTCAGTAGCTTTCGCTATACTTTCAACGATATCATTTCTTTCATTTAAACCATTTGTTGTTGTTCTAGAGAAAAAGCGTCCTCGACCAAGCTGCTCTAAAGCTCTTCTTAATTCTGGCTGGAAGATAATTATAACGGCCAAAAATCCCCAAGTTAATGCTTGATCCATTAAAAATTGCAAAGTATGTAAACCAAATAAACTACTTAAAACCTTTACAACAATAATTATTGTTACACCCTTCAATAACTGAACGGCCTTTGTACCTTGTATAATTATAATTAGTCGATAAATAACAAACCAAACTAATAATATATCCAAACTATTTTGCAAGTATTGTAAAAAATTTATATGTAAAGAAGGCACCTTTTATCCTCCTAATTCTTTATATTAAAACCATTATCTTGAGTATTATACCATACTTTTACAATACACAAAATTTGAGAATTATTAACTAAGTTAACAATTTAAACTGATTAGTGTAATCCTTGTTAAAATAAAAAGCCAGCAATTTATGCTGACTTTTATTACTGAAGCTATTTATTTACATTTTAGATTATAAATCTGTTAAATGACCGGACCTCACTTTTTGGATAGTGATTTCAATAGCCTCCTCTTCAACAGGAGTGTCATAGATTTTCTGTCTAGCCAAACAGCACTATGTTATCTACAGAGATTACTAATTAAAGTAACTTTTCTCCAAGCAATGAACCTATTAATGCGACTGCTACTATAGCAGTTTTATTTCTTTCATCCAGAATAGGATTAACTTCTACGAATTCAATTGATGTAATGATGTCTGCATCAGATAACATTTCCATTGCTAAATGACCTTCTCTGTAAGTAATTCCACCAGGAACTGGTGTACCCACACCAGGTACATGAATCGGATCTAATCCATCTAAATCTAGCGATAAATGTACTCCATCACAACCTTTTAAATGGTCGATACTTTCTTCCATTACTCTAGTCATGCCTAATTTATCGATTTCATGCATTGTGTATACTTTAATACCTAGCTCCTTAATAAAAACTCGTTCGCCTTCATCAAGATCTCTAGCACCAATGATGATTACATTTTCTGGTTTTACTTTTGGAAAATAGTCTCCAATTTTTGTTAGTAACTCATGTCCATATCCAAGAGAAACTGCCAAAGACATGCCATGAATATTACCTGATGGTGAAGTTTCAGCAGTATTTAAATCACCATGTGCATCAAACCAAATTAAACCTAAATTATTATAATGTTTCGAAACTCCAGCTAATGTACCAATTGCTATACTGTGGTCTCCACCTAGCACTAAAGGCATTCTATTTCTTTTAATAACTTCATCTACTTCATTAGCAAGCTTTTCACATGTATCTTTTACTGATTTCAGGTTTTTTAAGTTATGTTCTGTGTTATCTTCTTTAAAAAGAGTGCGTTCAACTAAAATGTCGCCTAGATCTTCAACATTATATGATAAACCTTCAATTCGTTCATGTAATTGTGCGTATCTGATTGCACTTGGCCCCATATCTACTCCACGTCTTGTTTGCCCTAAATCTAATGGTACCCCAATAATTGAAATTTCTTTTAACATATATATTCCTCCCGTGTATTATTTCTAACAAGAAAACGCTTACTTAAATTACTTTTACAAAGAATCAAATTTTGACTCTTAAAGTTATTAATTATACTAATAGTTTAAATCTTTTGAAACAAACGGGTCAACTCGACATTTTTTTGTATACATATGCATTTTTAACTACACTATAATATGAAATAAAATAAAAAAAACCTTAGTCAATCGACTAAGGTTTAACTTTATGTATATTGGTGGAGCCTAGCGGGATCGAACCGCTGACCTCCTGCGTGCAAGGCAGGCGCTCTCCCAGCTGAGCTAAGGCCCCTTTATATAATTATACAGAAATGGAGCGGAAGACGGGGCTCGAACCCGCGACCCCAACCTTGGCAAGGTTGTATTCTACCACTGAACTACTTCCGCATAAAAAAAAAGAGTGAGCCATGAAGGATTCG
>Ga0102589_1002492_pt1 | contig 21225 bp, 20 predicted proteins | sample AraplaMF_Col_mLB_FD_76858 | JGI IMG/M metagenome (GOLD analysis project Ga0102589, IMG submission 76858) | Arabidopsis root microbial communities from the University of North Carolina, USA - plate scrape MF_Col_mLB | ecosystem: Host-associated > Plants > Roots > Endosphere | place: USA... | reverse complement strand
GCCTAGCGAACGGACGAGAGAAGCAGAAGACATAGAAAGCCTGTCAAGTGATTGAGAAAGCGCGGCACCGTGGCGCAAGCCATGATCCCGCATCCTCGTTGTCGGCCGATCTCGCTAGACCTTGAGCGCGCCGGCCGCGCAATTCCGGCTCAGCCCCCAGCCCGCTCACGCTCCGCCGCCCTCGCCTTCCCCCACCAGCGGCGCAAAGCGCGGCGCGCCTGCCACGTCAAACGCCCCACCAAGCGTCCCACCAAGCGCCCCGTCTTCCAGACTAGCGAAGATGCCACGCGCGACGTTGTGCGGGTGTTGCGCAGCCTCGGCAATGCTTAGCACCGGCGCATAGCAGGTGTCCGTTCCGCCCAGCAGGGCATCCCAGTACGCACGCGGCTGGCTCAGGAACAGCCCGGTGAAACGCGCTTTCAGTGCCGGCCACAGGGAGTGGTCGTACTGGGCGGCCGGATCGACGTCGGCGAGCCCCAGCTTTTGCAGCAGCAGCGCATAGAACTGCGGCTCCAGCGCGCCGATCGTGACGAAGCCGCCGTCGGCGCAGGCATAGACATCGTAGAACGGCGACTGATGAAACGGGCTGGGCGTCGGACCGTCGAGCTGGCCGTTGTTGCGCACCCATAGGGCGATGCTGCCCAGCATCGCCACGACGTCGACAATCGCGCCGTCCACCACCCGGCCACGGCCCGAAGCGCGCGCGTCCAGCATTGCGCACACCATGCCGAAGGCCAGGCCCATGGCGCCGGCGGCGTCGCCCAGCACGGTAGGCGGGATGATGGGCGCCTGCTGCGCGTGCGCAGACAGCGAGAGCATGCCGGTCAAGGCCACGTAGTTGAGGTCGTGGCCGGCCGTCTGCGCCAGCGGACCAGATTGCCCCCAGCCCGTCATGCGGCCGTACACCAGCCTGGGATTGCGGGCCGCGCAATCGGCCGGCCCCAACCCGAGCCGCTCCATCACGCCGGGCCGGTTGCCTTCGATCAAACCGTCGGCCCCGGCCACGCGCTCCAGCGCGTCGGCCAGGTCGGCTGGCTGCTTGAGATCGAGCGGCACGATGGTCTTGCCGCGCCGCAGCGGGCTGGCCTTGCCGCCGCCCAGCCGCTCGGCCACCGCCCCGGTCTGGCGCCGGGCGATAACGGTCACCTCGGCGCCCATGTCGGCCAGCATCCGGCCAGCCAGCGGCCCCGGCCCAAGCCCTTCGAACTCGACAATGCGGATGCCCTGCAGCGGTGGTTTCATGTGGAATCTCCCAGTCAACGGCGAGCAAGCCCTACCGATATGCCGGCTCGTACACTTTGACGCAACCCGGGGCAACCCGATGCCAGGGCGCCGGCGGACGGCATGGCGTACAATAGCGGCCTTGATTTCGCCGGTCCTGCACCTTCCGCAACGGCCCTGCCCGCTGACCGCAAGCACCGCAACGCAACCGCACCCGCCTGTCATCCCAAACGTCGCCCCAGCCATGACTATCGCCCGTACCGAAGACATCATTGCCGACATCCGTGCCGGCCGCATGGTCATCCTTGTTGACGAGGAAGACCGTGAGAACGAAGGCGATCTGGTACTGGCAGCCGATTTCGTGACGCCCGAGGCCATCAATTTCATGGCCAAGTACGGCCGTGGCCTGATCTGCCTGACGCTCACGGCCGAACGCTGCCGCCAGCTGGAGCTGTACCCGATGGTGTCGCGCAACGGCACCGTGCATGGCACGAACTTCACGGTGTCGATCGAGGCCGCCGAAGGCGTGACCACCGGCATCTCGGCCGCCGACCGCGCGCGCACCGTGCAGGCCGCGGTGGCCCGCGACGCCCGCGCCAGCGACCTGGTCCAACCTGGCCATATCTTCCCGCTGACGGCCCAGCCCGGTGGCGTACTGATCCGCGCCGGACACACGGAAGCCGGCTGCGACCTCGGCGCACTGGCCGGCCTGACGCCCGCAGCCGTGATCTGCGAGATCATGAAGGACGACGGCACGATGGCCCGCCTGCCCGACCTGGTGGAGTTCGCGCGCGAGCACGACCTGAAGATCGGTACCATCGCCGACCTGATCCACTACCGCAGCCGCACCGAAAGCATCATCGAGCGGATGGGGGAGCGCGCCATGCAGACGCCGTGGGGTACGTTCCAGGGCGTGCTGTACCGCGACAAGCCGACGGGCCGCGCGCACATGGCGCTGGTCAAGGGCCAGCCGCATCCGGAACGCGAGACACTGGTACGCGTGCACGAGCCACTGTCGGTGCTGGACATCCTCGAAGCCGGCCGCACCACGCACTCGTGGAGCCTGCCGGCCGCGCTGGAGGTGCTGCACGACGTCGATCACGGCGTGATGGTGCTGCTGAACTGCGGCGACGCGCCGGACCAGCTGTTCACGCAGTTTGCCGCGCTGGACGCGCCGCAGGACCGCCCGCGCCGCAAGCCGGACCTGCGCACCTATGGCGTGGGCGCCCAGATCCTGCGCGACGTCGGCGTGGGCAAGATGCGCGTGCTGGGCTCGCCGGGCAAGATGCCGAGCATGACCGGCTACGATCTGGAAATCGTCGGCTGCCAGCCGATGGACGGCGAGTCGAACTGCGACTGAGCCCACTCGGCAGAGGCAGCAAAGGCAACTGAACAAATCCCGGGCGAATCCGCCCGCCGTATGACATCACGCGGTATCGGCCCGGCAGGGCCGGTGCCTGAACGAATCAATGGAGAACTGACAATGGATCACGGCTTCTACGAGAGCAACCTCGACGGCGAAGGCCTGCGCATCGGCATCGTGCAGGCCCGTTTCAACGAGCCCGTCTGCAACGAGCTGCGCGAAGCATGCCTGGCCGAGCTGGAAAAGCTCGGCGTCGAGGGTGAGGACACGCTGCTGGTAACCGTGCCTGGCGCGCTTGAAGTTCCGCTGGCGCTGCAGAAGATGGCCGAAAGCGGCCAGTTCGACGCACTGGTGGCGCTGGGCGCCGTGGTGCGCGGCGAGACCTATCACTTCGAACTGGTCTCGAACGAGTCGGGCGCCGGTATCACGCGCGTGGGCCTGGACTTCAACGTGCCGGTGGCCAACGGCATCCTGACCGTCGACACCGACGAGCAGGCCCATGCCCGCACCCGCGAGAAGGGCCGCGACTGCGCCCGCACCGCCGTGGAGATGGCCAACCTGGTGGTGGCCCTCGATTCGCTGCGCGAGAACGAAGCCGACGACGAAGACGAGGAAGATGATGAGTAATACCCCCGACAACGGCGACGCGAACGACGCTGGCGGCAAGCCCGCCGGCGCCAAGCCGCGTACCGAACCGAAGGCGCCGCCCAAGAGCGCGCGCCGCCGGTCCCGGGAACTGGCCCTGCAGGGCCTGTACCAGTGGCTGCTGAATCGCAACGATATCGGCGCGATCCAGGCCCACCTGCATGACGCGCAAGGCTTCAACAAGGCCGACCGCGAGCATTTCGACGCGCTGCTGAACGGCGCCGTGCGCGAGGAACCGCGCCTGACCGCCGCGATCGAGCCGTTCCTGGACCGCACCGTCGACGAGTTGTCGCCCGTGGAGCGCGCCGCCCTGCTGGTGGGCAGCTACGAACTGGTGCACTGCCTGGACATTCCGTACAAGGTCGTCATCAACGAGGCCGTGGAACTGACCAAGACCTTCGGCGGCGTGGAAGGCTACAAGTACGTGAACGGCGTGCTCGACAAGCTGGCCGCGCAGGTGCGCGCCCCCGAGGTGGCCGCGCGCCGCTGACCCGCAGCATCGGAATGATGTTGCTTTCCGGCGATTGGCATCCCATGATGCCTTCACCGGCATGACACCCGCCCCGGCGGGTGTTTTTGTTTGAAACTACTGTTCTTTCGCCCAGTCATGGACTACCAGCGCATCGCCACCGCCTCCCGACTCGCCAATATCGAGGCCTTCCACGTGATGGAACTGGCCAAGCAGGCCGCCGACCTCGAACGCGCCGGCCGGCACATCATCCACATGGGAATCGGCGAGCCCGATTTCACGGCCGCGGCGCCCGTCGTGCACGCCGCCGAGGCCGCCATGCGCCGGGGCGTGACGCAATACACCGGCGCGCTGGGCATCCACGCGCTGCGCGAGGCCATCGCGGGCTACTACAAGACCGCCTATGGGCTCGACATTCCCGAGCGGCGCGTGATCGTCACGGCGGGCGCCTCGGGCGCGCTGCTGCTGGCCTGCGCGGTGCTGGTGGAGATTGGCGCCGAGGTGCTGATGCCCGATCCGAGCTACCCGTGCAACCGCCACTTCGTCGCGGCGTTCGATGGCCGCGCCCGGATGATTCCGAGCGGCCCCGCCGAACGCTTCCAGCTGACCGCCGCGCAGGTGGTGGCCAACTGGGGCCCCGATACGCGCGGCGTGCTGCTGGCGTCGCCGTCGAACCCCACCGGCACCTCGATCCTGCACAGCGAGCTGAAGGCCATCCTGGCCGAGGTGCGGGAGCGTCGCGGTTTCGCCATCCTGGACGAGATCTACCAGGGCCTGTCCTACGACGCGCCGCCGGTGTCGGCGCTGGCGCTCGACGACAACGTGGTGACCGTCAACAGCTTCTCGAAGTACTTCAACATGACGGGCTGGCGGCTTGGCTGGCTGGTGGTGCCCGATGCGCTGGTGCCGGCCTTCGAGAAGGTGGCGCAGAACCTGTTCATCTGCGCGTCGGCCGTGGCCCAGCATGCGGCCGTGGCCTGCTTCTCGCCCGAGGCGCTGGCCATCTACGACGAGCGCAAGGCCGAATTCCACCGCCGCCGCGACGCCATCCTGCCCGCGCTGGAAGCGCTGGGCTTGCGCGTGCCCGTGAAGCCCGACGGCGCCTTCTATGTTTACGCCGACTGCCGCCACGTGAACCACCCGGCGGCGGGCGACGCCGACAAGCTGAGCCAGGCCATCCTGCACGATGCGGGCGTGGTCATGGTGCCGGGCACGGACTTCGGCCCGCACACCGCGCGCGACTACCTGCGCATCTCGTATGCAACCTCGATGGCCAACATCGAGGAGGCGATGGACCGCATGCACCATTTCCTGCGCTGAGTTTGCTGCGCTGAGCCGCACCGCCCTGCCCGCCCCCTGCCTGCAGCTGCCCGAGCGGCAACGGGGGCGCACAAAAGAAAAGGCACCCCGAGGGGTGCCTTTCTGCTTGCCGCAGCGCGCGCCGGTGATCAGGCGGCCTGGGCCGTATTGCCGGATGCCTCCAGCTTTTCGCCGTTCTGGTGATGCTCGGCCTGCGTCTTGGCATCGCCAGTTGCCTTGGCCGTCGCCGTGTCCGCGCCCGACAGCCCCAGCAGGGCACGCAGCCGCGCACGCTCGGCCAGCACCTTGGCGCCGTAGCCGCCGTCGGTGTTGGTCGTGGCGCCAACGTAGTACTTGAGCCCACCTTCGAGCGAGCCAGCACGGGCGATGCAGTCCTTCAGGACCAGCGCACCGATCTTGATGTTGGCGTACGGGTTCAGCGCAGCGGTAACGCCGCCCACGGCCTCGTACTTGTCCTGGTGGACCTTGGTCATGACCTGCATCAGGCCCTGCGCGCCCACGCCGCTTTCGGCGTACGGGTTAAAGCTCGACTCGATGGCGATCACGCCCAGGATCAGCAGCGGATCGATACCGACCTCGCGGCCCGTCATGTAGGCGGCCTTCACCAGTTGCGCGGTGGCCTGCGTCGCCACGCGGTACTTGCGGGCGATGTAGTCCGCCACGGCGGCCTGTTCGCGGGCCGAGCCCAGCGCGCTGGTATTGCGCGCATCGAGCGCCACACGCTGCACCGGAATCTGCGCAGCCAGATGCGCCACCGACGGCACCCGACCCGCAGGGGTCTGGCTCCATTCGTCAACGCCCGACACGGTCGGCAGGCCCTTGGCCGAGACCGGTGCAGTGGCCAGCAGGCGTGCAGCGGCGGCATCGGCCGACAGCGCCGGCACCGCGGTGCTGGCCACGGCGGCATTCACCGCGGTAGCCGCTTCGGCGTTGGCAACGGCAGCTTCCACCAGCACGGCGGGCGCTTCGTTGCCCGCCAGCGCGCCGGCAAGCGAGGTCCGCCATTGCTGGCTGAGCGTCAGCGTGACCGCAGCGGCCACGGACAACACCCCGAGACTGTTCAGGGTGTACTTCAAGGTTGTGCGGCCACCGCGCAGCAAGGCGCGGCCTGCCACCGGATGGGCCAGTCGCACTTGCAGTGCGCGGCTCACGCCGGGAACCGGCTGTCTGAAGCGGACCTGCAATGCCCGCCCGATGCCGGGAAGATGAAGGGTTTTCCAACCGCTCATGCTTACCTCCATCCGTCGCCCGCTGCGCGCGCCTGACAACTGCGCGAGCCCGATCTCAACGTATTCAAGTAAGGATGCTGCGCCACCTAGCAGGGGTGTCCAAGCATCTGTTGGCGGGCGCTCCCCAAGCGCCCAACGAGAAACAGGGCACGCCTTGGGGAGCCGCACCCTGCCACTAATACTCTTTAACAACCTGGCATCCCGCCAGGGGATCACACACCGGGCACCTCCCTGGGGCCGCTTGGTGGCAATCGGATGGGAGTAGTTGTCGCCGACTTTTTTCGCCGCCGCCCTCTTGACAGAGACCAACAAGCTATGTTGCGACGCAACACTCCACAGAGCAGACCGGATTGTAGGAACGCTTTTATAACCCGTCAAGCATAAGAAAACAGAAAATTACTACCTCTGGCAATATGTAACAAGGCTTTTTACGACACATTCAGACTGGCCACTCACCCCGAATCTCAGGCGCTGCTTAGGCTCACAAATGTCTGAACAAAGGTCGCGCGTCATAAATTACTTACAATTTCGCTGCGCCCGCTGGCACGATTTTTTTGCGCCTTTGAGGCGGCGTGTGTATCGTCACACACATCCCGGCCGCCGCGGCAAGCCATGCGGCAGCGCCACATATCGAACCGGATTCACTATGCAATACAAAGACTTGCGCGATTTCATCGGTCAGTTGGAACAGCGCGGCGACCTCAAGCGCGTGACCGCGCCTGTATCGCCGAACCTGGAAATGACTGAGATCTGCGACCGTCTGCTGCGTGCCAATGGCCCGGCGGTGCTCTTCGAGCAGCCGCGTCGCGACGATGGCGATATCTATAAAGTGCCAGTGCTGGCAAATCTGTTCGGGACAACACAAAGAGTGGCGCTCGGCATGGGCGCATCCTCGATGGAAGACCTGCGCGACATCGGGCGCGTGCTGTCCGCGCTCAAGGAGCCCGAGCCGCCGCGCGGCCTGCGCGAGGCCGGCAAGCTGTTCACGCTGGCCAAGTCCGTCTGGGACATGGCCCCCAAACGGGTCAGCAGCCCCGCGTGCCAGGAGATCGTCTGGGAAGGCAACGACGTGGACCTGGCGCGCCTGCCGATCCAGACCTGCTGGCCCGGCGACGCGGCGCCCCTGATCACCTGGGGCCTGGTCGTGACCAAGGGTCCGCACAAGAAGCGCCAGAACCTTGGCATCTACCGCCAGCAGGTCATCAGCCGCAACCAGGTGATCATGCGCTGGCTCACGCATCGCGGCGGCGCGCTCGACTTCCGCGAGCATGCGCTGGCCCACCCCGGCAAGCCGTTTCCGATCGCCGTGGCGCTGGGCGCCGACCCAGCCACGATCCTGGGCGCGGTGACGCCGGTGCCCGATACGCTCTCCGAATACCAGTTCGCCGGTCTGCTGCGCGGCAGCCGCACCGCGCTGGCCGGCTGCATCACGCCGACCCTGTCGGAGCTGTCGGTGCCGGCCTCGGCCGAATTCGTGCTCGAAGGCCATATCCAGCCCGATCCGAACCACCCGTCGGGCTACCAGCACGCGCTGGAAGGGCCGTATGGCGACCACACTGGCTATTACAACGAGCAAGACTGGTTCCCGGTGTTCACGATCGACCGCATCACCATGCGGCGCGACCCGATCTACCACTCCACCTACACCGGCAAGCCGCCCGACGAGCCCGCCGTGCTGGGCGTGGCGCTGAACGAGGTGTTCGTGCCGTTGCTGCAGAAGCAGTTTCCGGAAATCACGGACTTCTACCTGCCGCCCGAAGGGTGCAGCTACCGGATGGCCGTGGTGCGCATGAAGAAGCAGTACGCGGGCCACGCCAAGCGCGTGATGTTCGGCGTGTGGAGCTTCCTGCGCCAGTTCATGTACACCAAGTTCATCATCGTGGTGGATGACGACATCGACGCGCGCGACTGGAAGGAAGTGATCTGGGCCATCACCACGCGTGTCGACCCGAGCCGCGACACGGTCATGGTGGACAACACGCCCATCGACTACCTGGACTTTGCCTCGCCGGTCTCGGGGCTGGGCTCGAAGATGGGCATCGACGCCACCGACAAGTGGCCCGGCGAGACCACGCGCGAATGGGGCACGCCGATCCGCATGGACGCCGCCGTGAAGACCCGGGTCGACGAGATGTGGGGCACGCTGTTCGAATCCGGCCGCTAGCCTGACGGGCGGCACGGCGGTCCGCTATCATTTGCCAGCCGCCGATCACTTTCAGGCCAATCACTCTCAGGGCCCGCGTCAGACGGGCTGCGGAGGAGACAAATGACCGAAGCAGGGACACTGATGTGGACGCCCGACGCGGCGTTCGCGGACGGCAGCCAGGTGGCTGCCTTCATGCACTGGCTGCGCCACGAGCGCGCGCTCGATTTCCCCGACTACGCCAGCCTGTGGCAGTGGTCCGTCACCGACATCGAGGCGTTCTGGCAGGCCATCGTCGACTATTTCGAGGTGCGCTTCGACACCCCGGCCCATGCCGTGCTGGCCCGGCGCGAGATGCCGGGCGCCAAGTGGTTCGAGGGCGCCACGCTCAACTACGTGCAGCAGGTCTTCCGTCACGCGGGCACCGGCGCCGCGCGCCAGCGCACCGCCATTCGCCACGCCGGCGAAGCCCAGCCGCTGGCCGATATCAGCTGGCACGACCTCGAAGCGCAGGTGGCCTCGCTGGCCCACACGTTGCGCCAGATGGGCGTGACCCGCGGCGACCGCGTGGCCGGCTACCTGCCGAACATCCCCGCCACGGTTGTGGCGTTCCTCGCTACGGCCAGCGTCGGCGCGATCTGGTCGGGCTGTGCACCAGACATGGGCCACGTGGCCGTGATCGATCGCTTCCGGCAGATCGCGCCCAAGGTGCTGATTGCCGTCGACGGATACCGCTACGGCGGCAAGGCCTACGACCGCACGCCGGTGATCACCGACCTTGTGGCCGCCCTGCCCTCGCTGACCGATCTGGTGCTGGTGCCCTCGCCCGGTAGTCAGTGCGACAACCCGTCCGATAGCCAGCTCATGCTCGGCGCGCTGCCCCCGCCACTGCGGCGCCACAACTGGGACGACGTGCTCGCGCACGACGTGGCGCTGCAGGTGGAATCGGTGCCGTTCGACCATCCGCTCTGGATCGTCTACTCGTCGGGCACCACGGGCAGCCCCAAGCCGATCGTGCACGGCCACGGCGGCATCGTGATCGAGCAGCTCAAGCTCATGGCATTCCACAACAACCTCGGCGCCAACGACGTGTTCCACTGGTACAGCAGCAGCGGCTGGATCATGTGGAATGCGCAGATCGCGGGGCTGCTGCTGGGCACCACCATCGCGCTGTACGATGGCAATCCCGCGTGGCCCGACGCCGGCGTGCTGTGGCGCTTCGTTGACGACGCGCGCGTAACGATGTTCGGCGCCGGCGCCGCCTTCTTCACCAACTGCATGAAAGCCGGCGTGGCACCCACGCAAGTGGCCGATGTGTCGCGCTTGCGCGGCATCGGCTCCACCGGCTCGCCCCTGTCCGAAGACGCATACGCGTGGATCTACGCCCAGGTGCGCGCGGACATCTGGCTGGCGCCGATGAGCGGCGGCACCGACTTCGCCGGGTCGTTCGTAGCGGGGTGCCCGCTGCTGCCGGTGTACGCGGGCGAGATGCAATGCCGCTGCCTGGGCGCCAAGGTGGAGGCGTTCGACGACGGCGGCCGGCCGCTGATCGACGCGGTGGGCGAGCTGGTCTGCACCAAGCCGATGCCGTCGATGCCGCTGTTCCTGTGGGGCGACGCGGATGGCCGCCGCTACCGCGACAGCTACTTCGACACCTATCCGAACGCGTGGCGCCACGGCGACTGGATCCGCATCACGCCGCGCGGCGGCGCGATCATCTACGGACGCTCGGACGCCACGATCAACCGCCACGGCATCCGGATGGGCACCAGCGAGCTGTATCGCGTGGTGGAAGAGCTGCCCGAGGTGCTGGACAGCATGGTGGTAGACCTGGAATACCTGGGCCGGGAATCGTACATGCCGCTGTTCGTGGTGCTGCGCCAGGACATGGTGCTGGACGACGCGCTGCGCGAAACCCTGCGCAGCCGCATCCGCACGGCGCTGTCATCGCGCCACGTGCCGAACGAGATCGTGCAGGTGCCGGGCGTGCCGCGCACGCTATCGGGCAAGAAGATGGAAGTGCCGATCAAGAAGCTGCTGCTGGGCCACGCGCCGGACAAGATCGCCAACCCCGACGCGATGGCCAACCCCGACTGCCTGGCCTGGTATTTCGCCTACGCGGCCCGCTACCTGGCGCAACAGCCACGGACGGCATAGCTGACGCAGGTGGCATAGTCGCCCAAACTGTCAGAACTCGACATCGAGTTCGCTGATCTCGTCGGGCTCCTCGCGCGCCGCGTTGATCCATGCCTGCATCTCGGGCATGGCCAGGATGGTCTTGCAGAAGGCCACCAGCGGCGCGTCCAGCTTCACGCCATAGGTGACAAAGCGCGTCACCACCGGCGCGTACATGGCATCGGCCATGGTGCGGTGCTCGCCGAACAGGTACGGGCCGCCGTAGCGGCCCAGGCAATCGGTCCAGATCTCGGTGATGCGGTCGATGTCGGCCTGCGCGCGCGACCACACCTTGAGCCCGGGGAAATGGCCCTTCAGGTTCATCGGCAAGGCGGCGCGCATGGCGGCAAACCCCGAGTGCATCTCGCCGCAGATGGCCCGGCAGTGGGCGCGCGCCGCAAGGTCGTCGGGCAGCAGCTTGGCCTTGGGCCGGATCTCGTTGAGGTATTCGGCGATGGCCAGCGTGTCCCACACGGTCACGCCCTGGTGACGCAGGCATGGCACCAGGATCGACGGCGACAGCAGCAGGATTTCGGCCCGCATGGCTGGGTCATCGGGCGGCACCAGCACTTCCTCGAACTCCAGCCCGGCAAAGCGCGCCAGCAGCCAGCCGCGTAGCGACCACGATGAATACGTCTTGCTGCTGATGGTCAGGGTTGTCTTGCCCATCGTGCCTCCTCCGCCCCCCGGCGTGATGTTCGCTTGCAAGTATCGGCAACGTCCGCGCGTTTCGCCAGTACGCACCCGTCCGGTGCGCATGCCGCGACGGCAGCACCGCCGCGGCGCCACCTCGACACGGCCCGCAGAGCGCCACGCGATGGCAACGCCACCCGCGCACCGAACGTGTTCGCGCGCACGCAACCATCTTCCGGAAGCGCAACCAGCGTGCCAACATGCACGGCGATGGCATACATATTGCGGCGCCCAGCCCCGCAATAGACGGGAGACAGCGCCATGCTTTACCAGGCCTACCAGGCGTATGCGGACATGATGCAGCCGGCATGCTCGCTGGCCGACATCACGGCCGCGATGATCGCCACGTTCCAGCACGCCTGCCAGCGCGCCGACCATTCCGAATCGATGCGGGAGGTGCGGGCCGCCTGCGAAGTGTTGGCGCTGGCCAGACTGACGCACTATCGTCCGCCGTTCGGCATCACCCGCGCGATGGTCAATGGCGAGCCGGTGCCCGTGACCGAGGAAGTGATCATGCGCACGCCGTTCTGCACGCTGCTGCGCTTTCGCCGCGAAGGCGTGCCGCAACAGCCACGCGTGCTGCTGGTGGCGCCGATGTCTGGCCATTTCGCCACGCTGCTGCGCGGCACCGTGGAAACGATGCTGCGCGATCATGACGTCTACATCACCGATTGGCACAATCCGCGCGATGTGCCGCTGACATGCGGCCGTTTCGGCTTCGACGCCTTCGTCCAGCACCTGATCGCCTTTCTGCACGCGCTGGGCGGCAACACCCACCTGGTGGCGGTGTGCCAGCCCACCGTGGCGGCACTGGCTGCCGCGGCGCTGATGGCCGAGGATGGCGACGCCATGCAGCCGCCCAGCCTGACCTTGATGGCCGGCCCCATCGACGCGCGCGTGAACCCCACGCGGGTCAACGAGCTGGCCACCAGCCGGCCCATCGAATGGTTCGAGAACACGCTGATTGGCTGGGTGCCGCTGCGCTTTGCCGGCGCCATGCGGCGCGTGTATCCCGGCTTCGTGCAACTGCTGGCGTTCATGAGCATGAACCGCGACCGCCACGAACAGGCGCTGCGCAACCTCTACGAACTGCGCGCGCGCGGCGAGCACGCCCGCGCCGATGCCATCCAGGCGTTCTACACCGAGTACTTCGCCACGATGGACCTCACGGCCGAGTTCTACCTGGAAACAGTGAGCCTGGTGTTCCAGCGCTTCCTGCTGGCGCAGGGCCTGCTCGACGTGGGCGGCCGCCGCGTGTCGACGCAGGCCATCCATCACACCGTGCTGCTGACCGTGGAGGGCGAGCACGACGACATCTGCGCCATCGGGCAGACGATGGCCGCGCAGGACTTGTGCGCGAGCCTGCGCCCGTACATGCGCATGCACCATATCCAGACCGGGGTGGGCCACTACGGCGTGTTCAACGGCAAGCGCTGGGAAGCGCAGGTCTATCCGCTGGTGCGCGAGACAATCTACATGAGCGACGAGATGCGCCGGTAGCTGCCATCTCTGGCGAATGCGCTACCCTTGGCAGCTTCGGACGTTCCCGCGAGACACGCAAGATGACCACGACGCAGCGCTTCCAGGGCCAGGACCTCGTTCGCATCGGCCATGACGACAACTACCTGCTGCTGGCGCCCGCGCACGGCGGACGCCTGGTGCGCTGGGTGCTGCATGGGCAGGACATCCTGTACTGGCCCGCCGATGCCGACTGGACGCGCGTGGCCAAGGTGCGTGGCGGCAATCCGCTGCTGTTCCCGTTCATCGGCCGGCATTTCGTCGAGGGCGAGGCCGGGCAATGGCGTGACGGCGACGGCCAGGTACACCATCTGCCGCAGCACGGCTTCGCACGAGACCTGCCATTCGCGGTAACGGCGGCCTCGGAGACGGCGGTCAGCATGACGCTGACGTCATCCGCCGCCACGCTGACGGGCTATCCGTTCGCTTTCGAATTCACCGCCAGCTATCGGCTACGGCCGGAGGGCGTCGACGTCACGCTGCACACGCGCAATACCGGCGCCGCGCCGCTAGCCTCGCTGCCTTATTACGCTGGCCACCACTTCTATTTCGCCTTGCCACACCAGGCGCGCGGTCAGGGCCGGATCCTCATGCCCGCCGCCACGCGCGTGCGCCAGCAAGGCGACGGCAGCCTGACGGCGCCCGAGCCGGGCGCTTCGATGTACCACCTTGACGATGCCCGCCTGCAGGACACTTTCCACGTGTTGCAGCAAGACCGGACACCGGTGCGGCTCGAACTGCCGGCACGCACCATCGAGATCGTGCTTGACGCGGCCGGGACAGTGCCCTGGCACGCCATCACCACCTGGACGGAGCGGGACGATTCGGACTTCTACTGCGTAGAGCCGTGGCTGGGCCTGCCCAACGCCATCCACCACGGCCAGGGCTTGCGATGGCTCGCGCCGGGTGCGGCCGAATCGGCCGTGTGCAGCCTGACGGTGCGCTAACGCATCAGCGCATCAGGTGCTCGAAGTCGAGCCCGCCGATCAGCACCTCGGGGTCGGCCTGGGTGCGCGAACGCAGGTCAAGCTGGCGCGGCTCCTGCCACGCATCGAGCTTGGCCGGCAGCGCGTCGAGGTACTCGGCAAAACGCACCTCGCCACCCGTGGCGAACAGCCGGCCCACTTCGAGGCCATCCCAGGACAACGTGATGTCCAGCGGATGCGCATACCGGCCGCCATCCGGCCGGGCCAACGCCGTAACGCGCAGACGCGCCGGCTGGTCGGGCGAGACCGCGGGCAGGATGTGCGCCTGCAGCGTGCCACGGGAAAACTGAAGCACGCGCTGGGCAATGCGCGGCAGCAACTCGGTATTGAAACGGTGGGCAGGATCCGGATGCACGGGCGGGGGCGTCTCGTGGGGGAGGTGCCATTGTGCGCCGGGTTGGGGATTTGGGGGAGCGCTTTGGTATAGTCTCGCCATCATCGGATGGCAACAAATAAGAGCACATGAAAGGGACAGACCACATTCCCGAGGCTACCTATGGCGTCGTCCAACGCGACAACGCGGACTCGGAGTTGGAAGTATTGGCCGAGCAGATCCGCCGATTGGGATACGCGGTGCTGGATTCCGGATACTCGGCCGACCAGGTCGCAGAGATCTCGCGCCAATTTGAGCTGGCGCGCGGGGCATACATCGGACAATGGGGCGAGGCACGGCTGCGGAGCCTGAACGAGTTCCATACCATTCGTGCATTACTGACGCACGGCGATCGGGTTTTCCTGCAGCTCGCAATGCATCCGACGCTGCTTTCCCTGATTTCGCTTCTGATCGATGGCAAATTCGCGCTGAATCAGCAGAATGGCGTCATCAACCCGGCAGGTGAAACTTACAACCAGGGTGCCTGGCATCGAGACCTGCCTTATCAGCATTTTCTTTCGAGCACGCCCCTGGCCGTGAATGCGCTGTTCTGCGTCGACGACTTCACCCTCGAGAACGGGTCAACGTTCGTCCTGCCGGCGTCTCACAAGGCCGCCGCTTTTCCGTCCGCGCAGTATGTCGAGCGTCACGCGCTGCAACTGGAAGCCAAGGCCGGGCAATTCATCGTCATGGATTGCATGCTGTTCCACACCGGGGGGCAAAACAGGAGCCAGGACGAGCGGCGGGCGATCAATCACGCCTACATGATTCCCTATTTCAAGCAGCAGATCGACATCCCGGCAAGCATCGGCGCCCACGGACTTACACCCAGGGAACTGGACGTACTCGGCTTCAACTACCCGACACCCGCCTCCGTACACGACTACCTGGCAGCCCGGGAAAAGAAAAAATCATGACAGACAATCGCCTCGCCCCCCTCTGCGCCGCCTTGGCCACACCCGACACACTGCAACCGCTCACGCTCGATGCGGGCGTCTTGCGCAATGCATCGGGCGATACCTACCGCCTTGACGGCGCCGCACCGAATGTCGTGGATTTCATCGCCCCTTACATCGCTGATGACTACGACCGCAACAATCTGCAGATGTATAACTCGGCCAATTCCGTCGAGATTTACCGTAACTTCCTGAACTGGCTGTTCGAGACATTCAAGGTTAGCGAAGCCGCATTCCGCACGCAGTTGCTTTCCCACCTGAAGCTGGAAGCAGGCATGCGCGTGCTGGTCGTAGGCTGCGGTCTCGGCGAAGATATTCCCATGGTGGCTGAGCTGGTAGGTTCATCGGGGGAGATTCATGCACAGGATCTCAGCAAGGCCATGGTGCTGGAGGCCGCACGAAAGAACGACTGGCCGAACACGCTGTTCACCATTTCCAACGCGAATCAACTCCCCTACACGTCCGGCTATTTCGACGCGGTATTTCACTTTGGCGGCATCAATCTCTTTGGGGACATGCGCAAGGCGATTGGCGAACTTGACCGGGTGTGCAAACAAGGTGGGCGCGTCGTCTTCGGCGACGAAGGCATTGCGGAACACCTGCGCGGCACGGAATACTACGAGGTCGCCGTCTGCAACAACCGCCTCTGGGCGAGCGATACCCCAATGGCTTTGCTGCCGACCGGTGCACTCGACGTGCAATTGAACTACGTGCTTGGCAACTGCTTCTACCTGATTGGGTTCACGTCCGGCAAGGACCTGCCCTACATGAATATCGACGTGCCGCACAAGGGCACGCGTGGCGGCACCGCGCGCACGCGCTATTTCGGCCAGCTCGAAGGCGTGTCGCCCGAGACCCGGGCTCGCTTCTATGCCAAGGCCAAAGCGCTTGGTACGTCGGCGCACGAATTGCTGGAAAAGATCCTGGCGGACAAGCTCTGACATGGCACCACGTTGGGAGAAGCTGGGGCAGCTCTATTGCCCGGCAAATACAGGACGGCATCCGAAGCTGGCCACACACGCGGCCAACCCGCTACCAATATGGCTGGACGGCGATGTGTACCGGGTCTTTTATTCGGGCCGCGACGTCACCAACCGGTCGTCGGTTGGCGCCGTCGATATCGACATCGTCAGCCGCCGGATCGTGCGCGAGCATTTCGAGCCCTGCTTCGAGTACGGCCCTCCGGGTAGTTTCTACGCTGACGGTGTCAGCATCGGATGCTGCTACGTGGCGAACGGCACGCGATACATGCTGTTCATGGGATGGCAAACGCCGCCCGATGCCCACTTTCGCGGCGATATCGGGCGACTGATCGTCGCCGACGATTTTGCCCTGCACCTGGACAGCCCGAAGCCATTCATGGCGTCGGACGACATCGATCCCATCAGCCTTTCCTATCCGTGGGTGGAAGGGGATGCGCGGCAGGGCTACACCATGTGGTATGGCTCGACCTCCACCTGGGACGCCGGCAACGGCGAGATGATCCATTCGATCAGCCACGCCACGTCGGCCGATGGCGAACACTGGCAGCGTCGGGGCGCATCCGTGCCCTACGAACTTGGCCGCGCCCAGGCATTTTCTCGCCCCACCGTCGCGCGCAATCCATCAGGCGGCTGGGACATGTGGTTTTCGTGTCGCGGCCCCGCAGAAAAGTACTGGATCGGCTACGCGAAAAGCGCCGATGGCCGCCAGTGGCAGCTCGCCCTGGACGATGCGGGTATCGCCGTTTCGACCACCGGCTGGGACGCCGAGATGATCGAGTACCCCTATGTCTTCGATCACAAGGGTCACCGCTACATGCTCTACTGCGGCAACGGGTATGGTCGCACTGGCTTCGGCCTGGCGGTGTGGCGCGGGTAATGACGGTCTCGATCGGGCGAGGGAAGGCAGCCATGCTACAATCCGCCCCCAGTAAGCCAAAGCGGGCGTCGTATAATGGCCATTACCTTAGCTTCCCAAGCTAAAGACGTGGGTTCGATTCCCATCGCCCGCTCCACTTCTCACCTGACAAGCCGCCTCAGGCACCCGGTCGATCGTTGACCGGCGATCCGCCCGGCGGTTTTTTGTTGCCATGCTTCCCCAAGACACGAATACCGACTCGCTGCCTGGCGCAGATGCCGACGGCGCCAACGGACAACCCGCAGACGCTGACCACGCCGACACCCATCCGGGCAAGGAAGTCGCGCATCCGCGACGCATCCGGTCCTTCGTCCGACGTGCCGGCCGCACCTCGACCGGCCAGCAGCGCGCGATCGACGACCTCGGCCCCCGGTTCGTGGTGCCCTACCAGCCCGCGCCGCTGGACTGGACCGCCACATTCGGCCGCGAGGCGCCGGCCATCCTCGAGATCGGCTTCGGCATGGGCGAGACCACCGCGCATATCGCCGGGCTGCGTCCGCAGGACAACTTCCTGGGCTGCGAAGTGCATGAGCCGGGCGTGGGCGCGCTGCTCAAGCTGATTGGCGAGCGCGAACTGCAGAACGTGCGGATCATGAACCACGACGCCGTCGAGGTCATCGCGCACATGCTGACCGAGAACTCGCTGGACGGCGTGCATATCTTCTTTCCCGACCCGTGGCACAAGAAGCGCCACAACAAGCGCCGGCTGGTACAGCCGCCGCTGATCAAGCTGCTGGCCAGCCGCCTGAAGCCGGGCGGTTATATCCACTGCGCGACAGACTGGGAAGAATATGCGCACCAGATGGTGGAGGTGCTGTCCGGCGAATCGGCGATCGAGAATACGTCGCAGGCCGATGGTGGATTTGCCGAGCGCCCCGATTACCGGCCGGTGACCAAGTTCGAGAAGCGCGGCTTGCGCCTCGGGCACGGCGTGTGGGACGTGGTGTTCCGCAAGAAGTGAGCAGACAAGACATGAAAAAAGGGGCTTCGGCCCCTTTTTTCATCGGTACGGCGATGCTGCGCCGGATTACGCGTGCCAGGAAATGATCCCCGTCCAGGCGGTCAGCAGCACGATAATCCCGAAGGCGATCCGGTACCACGCGAACGGCTTGAAATCGTGGGTGGCCACGAATTTCAGCAGCCAGCGTACGCACAGGAACGCCGACAGGAAGGCAAACACGAAACCCACGCCGAAGATGCCGAGGTCGTCGGCCGACAGCAGCGCGCGCGCCTTGTAGAGTTCATAGACCGTGGCGCCGAAGATTACCGGAATGGCCAGGAAGAACGAAAACTCCGTGGCCACCTGACGCGACAGGCCGAAAATCATGCCGCCGATAATCGTGGCGCCCGAGCGCGAGGTGCCCGGCACCAGCGCAAAGCACTGTGCAATCCCCACCTTCACGGCGTCGCGCCAGTTCAGGTCATCGATCGACTCGATGCGCGGGGCGCCGGCCTTGGCGGCTTCCAGCAAGGCATTGCCCTGCGGATGCGACACCGTACCGCGCCGTGCTTCGCGCCATTCGGCCCACAGAATCACCACGCCGCCGATGATGAAGGCCAGCGCCACGGTAATTGGGTTGAACAAATGGGCCTTGATCCATTTGCCGAACACCAGCGCCAGCACGATGGCCGGCACGGTGGCAATCACCACGTTGATGGCGAAACGTTGCGCCTTGGGGTCCGTCGCCAGGCCGCCCAGCACCATGCCGATACGGCGGCGGAATTCCCAGCACACTGCCAGGATGGCGCCGAACTGGATCACGATCTCGAAGATCTTGCCCTTTTCGTCGTTGAAATCGAGCAGCTGCCCCGCCAGAATCAGGTGGCCCGTGCTGGAAATGGGAAGAAATTCCGTCAGTCCTTCGACGATGCCGAGAATGACAGCCTTGAGCGCGAGTGCAATATCCATATGGACTTGAAAAGTAGGCACAGAAATGGCGGAAAGCCCGCCCGCGAGTGCCGCGGGGCACCGCATTATTGTTGATCTGGATTTACGGCCGATTAATCTTGACGTTGATACCGTCAGGCAGGACAGTGATTGTACCGGGCTCCACGCTGGTACCGGCCAGCCGCAACTCCTCGGGCTTGAATGTATAGAGCGGATACCCCTGCAGCAACTGTTCGGAGAGAATACCGCCCAACGCGTTGAGCTGGCGCGAGAACTGGGCCGGCATGCCCTGCACGTCGAACTGCCGGACTTCCGGGTCCTGCAGCACCAGCGAACGGCTGGGCGGGTCGTAACGCAGCGCGCTATCGAGCGCGAAGCGACCGGTCAGCGGCTGGCGGAAGAACAGGCGGTTATCGACGGTGGCATCGAATGTCACCGTCACCCGGTTGCGCGGGGCGTCAAGCGCCAGCTGCGGATTGGCAAGCTGGATATCGAACAGCTCCATATAGCGCTTGTTGAACGGAAACTTGCGCTGCAGCGCCGTCTGCAACTGGTCTTGCGAGAACGTATATTCACTGCGGAATGCGCTGCAGCCCACCAGCCAGCCCGTGGCGGCCAGCGTGGCCAGGCCTGCTGCCGCCAGCCACTGCCGGCGCGTCGTTGCGATCATGCCTCGATCTCCTTCATCGTTGCGGTCCGCCGGCCGATGTTGCGGGCGCCGTCGCCGCCTCAAGCCGGTTCAGCCAAAGCATGGCGGCCTCGCGCGAGTCTCCGCACATCTCGGCCGACGGCCGCAGCCCGCCACAGAACCCCGGCCGTTCGGGCTGCCCGAAGACGGCGCAACGCATGTCCGGCAGCAACTGCGCGCAACGCTGCCCGGCCGGCTTGCCCTGCGGCATGCCCGGCAAGGGCGAGGTAATGGACGGCGCGATGCAGCAGGCGCCGCAACCGGCACGGCAGGAGAGTTCAGACTGGCACGACATGGTGAAGGTTCAGCGGCGGATGCCGACAATACAAAAGGCGCCACGGCGCCTTCTACAGATCGACATTGTGCCCGACCGCGCCCGTCGAACCTGAAACAAACGGCAACGTGCGGCGCATGCGGCGCTTGTCTGCCAAGATGGGGCGCGGCTTGACCGCGCAAGACCGGTCCTCTACATTACTGACCGACGAGTTATTAATATTTTCGGCGCGCGCGCGTGCGACCGACTACCCGTGACACCTGCCCTGCCCAAGAAAGATCCCGACACCCGCCGCTGGAGCCGGCGCAAGGCGGCCCGCCCGCAGGAGCTGGTGGCCGCGGCGCTGACCCTGTTCGTCGAGCGCGGCTACGCGGCTACGCGGCTCGATGACGTGGCGGCCGCGGCTGGCGTGTCGAAAGGCACGGTCTACCTGTACTTCGCCAACAAGGAAGAACTGTTCAAGACCGTGGTACGCGAGAACATGGTGCCGGCGCTCGCCAAGGGCACCGACCTCGTCGACACCTACGAAGGCTCCACGCCCGAACTGCTGCGCGAACTGCTGCTGGGCTGGTGGGGCCTGATCGGCGCCACGCCAGTGGCTGGCCTCACCAAGCTGATCATCGCCGAATCCGGCAATTTCCCCGATATCGCCCAGTTTTACCAGGACGAAGTCATGCGGCCTGGCGACGAACTGTTCGCGCGGGTGCTGGCGCGCGGCGTGGCGCGCGGGGAATTCCGCGAAGCGCCGGCCAACCCCACGACCACCCTGCTCTGCGCCCCGCTGGTATTTCTGATGCTCTGGCGCAGTGCCTTCAGCCAGATCAACGTGCCGGCCATCGACCCCGACGCGTTTGTCGACCAGCTGCTGCACATGCTGCTGTTCGGGCTGACCACGGGCGCCGCGCGCGACACCCCGCTGCCCGCGCCGCAGGGGCCGTGGGTGTGGGAGCAGATCCGCGACGAAATGCTGGCCGAGCGCGCCGCAGCCCAGGCCGCCCAGGACAATGCTGAGGCCACCGACCCATGACGATGCCGCGTTTTCAGTGTCGCCGGACGTGCGAACGCACAACACACGGTGCGCTAATCGTTTGTAAACATGCCAGGCCGGTCCGCAGGGGTAAAATAGCGGGCTTTTGCGTAACATCCCGACGGGCGGCAGCTTCGGCCCCAGTCGGGACATGACCCCCGGCTTTGACCGAAATAGCAGCGCGAAATAACAGCGCCGACGGCCAGGCGAATACTCCCGACCGGCGACGTACCCCGCAAGTATCTGGAAGGAAAGGCAAGATGGATCTCGAAAAAGCCCGATTCAACATGATCGAACAGCAAATCCGCCCATGGGACGTGCTGGACCAGGAAATCCTGGACCTGCTGGCCGTGGTCAA
>Ga0102589_1002491_pt1 | contig 21235 bp, 22 predicted proteins | sample AraplaMF_Col_mLB_FD_76858 | JGI IMG/M metagenome (GOLD analysis project Ga0102589, IMG submission 76858) | Arabidopsis root microbial communities from the University of North Carolina, USA - plate scrape MF_Col_mLB | ecosystem: Host-associated > Plants > Roots > Endosphere | place: USA... | reverse complement strand
TGTTATCATGCTTTGAAAAATCATTTAATTAATCCCCCTTATTGTACTTGAATTTTATTATATCATAACCAATCATAAATCCTTTAAACGACTACAAATCCTTAAACAAAATTAAGACTTTTTAGTACTTAACTCCTTACAAAATTAGAAGCTTATTTCTGACCTAAAATTATTATAATTCAGGAGTAGGTATATTGTAGCTTTGGTTCTTAAATAATTGTTAATAATCCCACACTTCGCCTGTTAAATGCCTTTTATATTTTCGTCCTACAAAAGCAAAAGACTGACAATAACTGTCAGCCTCTTACTTTTGCAACTCTAAAGAACTTTAGCCTATTTCAATATACACTCTAATAATTTGAGGATATATTGCTCTAACAAAGACTTATATATATTAATCCACTTTTAATTTTTCTTTCACCTTTGTAGGGAGTTCGTCTTTCTTAACCTCTTCCCAAGATTTCACACCTTTTTTCTCAGAGTAATATATACGTAAAAACGCTTCTTTACGAAGGTTTTTTAACGCTGTAAACTCCATTTCTTTCTCTTTACCATCCTTATCAAATCCAGATAATTTATATTCGTAAGTCGTATCCCCGTTTACATTTTTCTCTTTTAATTTTTCACCATCCTTGGTAATTTGCACATAATATGTATCTGTACCAAGACGGTTTAGGTTACAACCCGTTAATAATACTGTAAAGAAAACAAAAACACTACACATAAGCATAATTCGTTTCATATTATTCACCTCATATCTTTTCTCACAAAAATTATATCCTAATCTATTGGTTGCCAAAATTCATTTTCCTTACGCTAACATTACGTTTTTGTAAGGTAGTAAAAATAGCATAATTAAAAGGATATGAATTCATATTTCTATTGAATTCATATCCTTTGTTCTTATTGAGTAAACTATTTTGCCTCATTCTAAATAGGCGATATTTCTATTATTCTGGGAAAATGAAGTTAGAGTTTCCTTCACTATTATCGGAATCCTCTTTCGGGAACATCATAGTAGAACCTTCATTCCCTTTATTTATTTCTTGCTCCTCAGGAAATACAATGGAAGAATCATTACCTAAGTTTGGTGAAAAACCAAGTTTAGATAAAATGGCTTTTAAGTCAGGTAAAACACCAATTTTATCATTAATTGGATCATTAGATTTCGTTCCGGTACTAGAATCACTTAAAATATCCCTAAGCTGGCTTGGTGTAAATACTTTTCCCTGATTATTTTTTGCAATTCCTTGAATTGATGCAGCAGCACCAGCAATAATAGGTGATGCGCTAGATGTTCCACTAAAGCTAGAAGTATATAGATTTGTTGTAAATTCACTTGGTTTAGCATCTGTTGTATCTACTGCATTCCCCCATCCATACACATCTACTCTACTACCATAATTAGAGAAATATGAACGCTTATGAGGAACTCTTGCAGAAGCTGCCCCAACCATAATTGCCCCTGAATCTTTAAAATCAGGACTATTACGATTTAAGACTTGTTTACCATTACGGTCCCTAAATTGATCTAAATCATTTCCACCGTTTGAACCTGCTTCAATAATAATAATTCCCTTATTTGTTCCTATACGAATTGCATCAAATATATCCGGTTTTACTTCTACTGGAAGATAGTTCTTATCTCCATATCCATCATAAGTAGCTTGGGCTTCTAATAAAAGGATATCTCCAGCTTGCATATTGTTAACTGCACTTAAGATAGCATCAGCTGTATTGTACCTACCATTATCTCTAATCTGAGATACAACCTTTACCTTAGCTTTTGGTGCAATCCCAATTCCACCTATGTTATTATCTTCTGCCGAAACAATCCCTAAGACTGAGGTACCGTGATCATGGTGTTCACTCTTATTCTGTCCGGATATCAATTCAATTTTTTGATTCACTAAATCCTCATGACTAAATAACCAGCCATACTCCATGTCTACAAAAGTAGTTCCTTTTCCATCCCCACCTTTTATGCTCCAGGCATAAGGTGCATTAATTCCTAATGGTGCTGGTTCAAGGTAACCTTGTCTTGTAAGTCTAGGTTCATCATATGGATTAACAGATAAATTTGGTAAATGCTCTTCTGGTGGCGCCTCTTCTTCCTGTAAATACGCCGTTTCAACAAGAGATGATTTTTCAATTTTTGTAAGTAATGCTTGTACATCAATATTATCTTGAGTTTCTACAATATAATAGTTTAGCAAATTAGAAGAAATATGATCGGAATCTTTTATTTCTTTACCTAGATTTTTAATTTCTTTAGGATTTAAAGAATTAAAAAGTCGATTTATAGTTACATTTGGGTATTCAGCTAAAATTCTAATTAATTCAGGATCTTGTTTTTCTTCTTTAATGAATTTTTCTATTCCATCCTGATATGGTAAATTTGCTTCATTTTTAAATTTCAAAATTAATTGTTTAGTAACTTGCTTATGTACGGTAGAATTCAATTGCTTATTTGAATAATTGTAAGTAGCTGCGTAGGCAACTTCTGACTTTTCACTTGGAAGTATACCGCCTATTCCATTAAATGCTGTTAATGCAATTGAAGAAACTAGAATTCCCTTAAAAATTTTCAAAACGTGCACCTCTTTTAATTGATATATGATTATAAAACCTATAGATTATTTAACTTCTTTTTTATGCAAACTTCTTATATATCGGATTATATTTTCAACCCCATTCATTATTTAATACTTGTTTATACATCGTTAATACAACTAATTCATACCGACAATTTTATTAATTAAGTCGCATGACTGTAACCATTATAGTTACAACTTTGCGAAATAGTCAACCTTAAATGCAATTTTGCATGTAAAACCATACATACTTCTATCAACTTACTCCTAATTATTTTAAGAAAAGTTGAGATTCTATCATTTTGAGTAATTGCATATATGTAATATAAAACATATAAGGGGGTTAAAACGTGGTAATCTCAAGACAAGATTCATGGACTGATGATAACGATTTACTTCTCGCATCAACAGTACTTCAATATATTCATAACGGGGGAACACAATTAGCTGCATTCAAAGATGTCGCAAAACTTCTAGCTAGAACACCTTCTGCTTGCGGATTCCGTTGGAATTCATACGTGCGAAAAAAATACGAAAAAGAAATACAACAAGCAAAAAAAGTGCGAAAAGTGGGAAACAACATTCCCCTCTCCCCACCAGAAAAAGAAACAAACTCTTTGTCTATTACATTAGATGACATTATTCTCTTTCTACAAAATTATAAAGATGTGAATGAATTGACAAATTTACAAAATCAAATTGAAGATTTAGAAGCAGAGAATCAATCCCTTCTTCAACGTTTAACTATGTATGAAGAAGAGTATCGTATGTTACTGAACCATATCGATAAGACAAGAAGTTTAATTGTAGTGGATTAAACAGCATAACTATTTCGAGTTTAAAATAGGACCTTACCCTCCAAAATCACTACTTATAAGGAAAATTCAGACTATTATAATTGGTAATAAGTAAAATACACATACATAATGTATGTGTATTTTTAATTTGACTATTATTAAGAGAAATACTTAGTCTATGTTACATCTTTTCTAATATTTCTTGTCTTTCACACCATTTTGTTAGCTTTTCTAATGCTTTTTTAGATAAACGCTTTGTTTTATGATTACAAAATCTCGATAATGTAGACGGAGAAATACTAATTTCATCTGCTATTTCACGAATGCTTACCTTTTTTTCATTGTGTACTTTCAGTATTTGGTCACGAATCTTTTTCTCTATTTGCTCAACCGATTCTACAGTCTTCTTTATCTCTTTAACAACTGTTACTTCAGGTAATTGTTCTTGAGGTTCTTCTATGCTCTTCTTTCCAATTCCCCTATCCATTGATTCCAGCATTTCCTCAGGAGGTAAAATCGTTATTCCTAAGTTAGCGTAATAATTTTTAAACCAGTTACGTTTCCCAATTTGTTGTTCATCCAGCGGATCACTATACTCCCAATGAGAGATTACTTTCTCATTTTCCAAATCCATTAGAACATTTTCTAGCTGTTCCTTAATACGATTCGGCTTCCAATCTTTTGGAATGTCCATTACTGCTAGCAGTCCTTTGTCCCCACCTATAGAATATGGCTTTTTCAATGATGAATACATTTGCCTAATTCTCCATTGCCACGTTAAATATCGAATTAACCTTTTATGATATTTATGTCTATAACTATTATATTCAAGTGCTTTTTTAGACAATAAGGCCGTTGTATTATTTGATCCATATAAGTAATTAGTTAAAAAGCTGCCGGGCTTAATACGACAAGACTCAATACCCATATACTCATTTGTAACACTATGTCTCCACAATACAACCGAATCTAATACGAATAATCGTTTAACAACCTCACGCTTTAATTCTAGTCGTTCTCCTTCATCATCGCGGTCATTTAATACTACAACCTCATTTTCATCATTTAAATAGATAAAAATACTTGCTAAGGCCGCAATTCTTTTTGCTATTTTAATTTTATCTTCAGCTCGATAATATTCTTTATTTTTAACGACTGTCTTTGGAATGTTACACATTTCTAAAACTTGCTCATATGAAAAATCAATAAACTCATCTGGAGATTTTGCTTCGTTGATCCACTGTATAGTAATTGCATCTAAACAATCTGCCGTTAAATCATCCATATTACTCATTACATCATCAACAAGGGTATTCCATCGGGCAGCTTCTTCAATATTTGTAAGTCTTAAATCCTCGTCTTTATGTGAAGAAAGTTGAGCCATCCCATTAGAAGATTTCGTTTCAATAGGATATTGTAAAACTTTGGTATTGTCATCCTCTTCAAATTGATTCTTTGCAATTCCATCTCTTAATTTATAATAAACAGCAGAGTTATTTACCTCGTAATAATCCTCATGGTTCACTATATTTGTCTGATCTATATTTTGATCATTTTCTAATATTTTGGAATTTGAAGGTGCTACATTTTGAAATTCTTTGTCTATAAATCCTTCAATTTCTTTATATATTTCTTCCTTATAGGAATCAATTTTGGCATAAATTTGTACTAATGTAGTACCGGATTCTTGCTTTTTTTCTAGCCAAGACACTAATGCAGTAAATGATGAGGAAGCATGAGGTGAGGTTAATACTTTATTATTATTGTTTTCAACATCTTTAAAGTATGCATTCCACTTATTCCATACTAGCTCATTCGTTTTATAAATTGGCTCAGAGATTAACAAGGCATCTCGAAACATTTGTAATAAGTTATCCACTTTATATTCCTCCCTAAACCATGGATCACAACAAAGTAGTTTTCATCATAAAAATATTTACTACTATTATATTTAATTTATTGTAACAGATATTTATAAAGTTTGCGCTTTGCTTTCCTTTACCCTATAACTTGCAACATCTTTGCTCTTTCCTTTACCTTTTCTTCTTTACTTGCATTCCTTTTGCGCTTTGCTTTCCTTAACTCTTCAACTTGCAACACGTTTGCTCTTTCTCTTACCTATTTCTCCTTACTTACATTCTTTTTGCACTTTGCTTTCCTTAACTTTTTAACTTGCAACAGGTTGCTCTTTCTCTTACCTATCTCTCCTTACTTACATTCCTTTTGCGCTTTGCTTTCCTTAACTCTTCAACTTGCAACAGGTTGCTCTTTCTTTTACCTTTTTTTCTTTACTTGCATTCATTTGCGCTTTGCTTTCCTTAATTCTTCAACTGGCAACATCTCTGCTCTTTCTTTTACCTTTTTTTCTTTACTTGCATTCCTTTTGCGCTTTGCTTTCCTTAACTCTTCAACTTGCAACAGGTTGCTCTTTCTCTTACCTATCTCTCCTTACTTACATTCCTTTGCACTTTATTTTCCTTATTTTTCTCAACTTGCAACAGGTTGCTCTTCCTATTCCCTACTTCCCCTTACTTACATTCCTTTGCGCTTTGTTTGCCTCAACCCTTTAATTTGCAACATCGTTGCTCTTTTTCTTCCCTATTCCACTTTACTTGCATTCCTTTTGCGCTTTGCTTTCCTTAACTCTTCAACTTGCAACAGGTTGCTCTTTCTCTTACCTATCTCTCCTTACTTACATTCCTTTTGCGCTTTATTTTCCTTATTTTTCTCAACTTGCAACACGTTTGCGGTATGCATGCCCTATTTCTTTCAACTTGCAACAGTATAATTTATTTCTCAACCAAGTAATTTAAAAAAAATCGTGTCATTTTAAAATTTTGAAGCTGTTTTTCTCATATTTTGAATAAGTTACATACATAAAATGCAACATGTTTGCGGTATCCTTTCCCTAACTCCCCTACCATTTTCACTCTAATCCTTTATATACCAAGGGTTTAGGCACGTTTCCACTTGTTTTTAAACCTATCACCCAACTTGCAACACGTTTGCGGTATGCATGCCCTTATTTTTCACACAAGATGCAACACTGTTTGCGGTATCCTTTCCCTAATTTCAATCTCCAAATGCCAACAAGTCCTTTTATATCAAGGATAATTATTACAATTCATTTTTAATGATTGCGTTCACCAACTTGCAACATGTTTGCGGTATACTTTCCCTAACTTCCCTACCATTTTCACTCTAATCCTTTATATACCAGGAGTTTAGGTACCTTTCCACTTACTTTTATACCTATCACCCAATTTGCAACACGTTTGCGGTATCCTTAACACAAAAAAAAATCATGAAATTCTCTTATCCCTTGATACAACTAGCTTCATAAGCTGTTGCAAGTTGCTCTTTTTCTTCTTAAAGGAGCAACTTTCACCAATTTTCGATTTGCTATAATCAAAATTGGTATATTTTATAGTATTCTGGCATACATTTCGAATTTTGCAGAACGGAGGTGAAAAAGATGGGGAAATCATTTATTATTCAAAATCAACGTAGCTTAAATGGAGAAAAGACAAACGCAGTTTTAGTCACACTAAAATCTTGGCAAAAGTTTGTGGAAACATTTGAGGAGAAATACTACAGCTATAAAGATACATATTTAGAAGATATTCTGCAGCACATGACATACGAAGAGCGTATTTCTGATGTAGAAGGCTTTGTCGAAAAAGCCAAGCCATCTTTTTCACGTCGCACAATGTCTGCAATTGCAGAAAAAACCGGAAGAAAACATAAATTATACGGTATTACGAATGCAGATCTTGAAGTATTCTTGTACCTACATAAAAAATGCTATACAAATGGCGTCATTCCAAATGTAACAATACATATGATGTGGGAAGATTACAAGCAATATAAAGAAGAATTTGCTTATATCCAACACTCTCAATTCTATATCGCATTAAAGAAATTAAACTTACATAACATTATCTCCATTGAGAATGGAGTAGATGGCCGTTATACAATCAAACTCACTCATTTTATGAATGAGGAAACAGAAAAAGCAAATCCATACGTATATATTAGTCCTGTTGTATTTACAAAGGCTTTCTTTAAGCTATCTGTAGCAGCTAAAAAACTATTCTTAGACATTGCTATGCAACAACATACAGAAACAACGTTAAAACGTTCTTTGGACAAGCAGGATGAAAGAGGCAACAAAACTCACTTTGGTGGGATGTATCGTTTCTTACATAAAAAATATCCGCACCAAATTCACGCGGTTATCGAAGAATTAACAACTGCATTACCATGTACGGGTAATCCCCTATTCAAAATTTGTAAAATGCAAAAAGGTGTAAAACATACAAAGCGATATACAACCTTATATCTATCTATCCATTCGGATTTTTTATGTACGAAAGAATCTGGAGAACAACAACACAGGGATCCATTTACACCAAAAGCTACATATGCTCGAAAAGCGAAATTTATCGAAGCAGTTCTACAAGAAATGAATATCGGTGAACTATCTTCAGACATGAATAAGTTCATTCATGTATTAAAGCATACTTGTCATCGTCAAATTCGCAGTGTCATTCGTGGGCTTCGTGATATGGTTGATCGAAAAGAAGGATATCCAACGAAAATTGTATATACATTGAAAAAACTATTGCATCAAACATCTCAATATCAAATTCTTGATACAGCGGCGAAAGAAGGTATCTACCCTCTTATTGCGCAGCACATACCAAAAGAGAGAAATAGTGACCGTGAGCAAGCTGTCTTTAATTTTGGTCTACATTATTCTATGTACTCTCTTCATAACATTAAAAAGATGTTTAAAAATGTGCATTCACTACTGAAACAGAAGTTTGCGGTACCAGTGACGGAAGAGTCTTATCACCGTAATTATCTAAAATACCAGGAAGAAACATTATTTAGAAAATATGCATATGATCAGGGTGTAAATCTCCATGCATATATCGCTTTAGAAATTGAAATGCGTGAAAAACTAAAAGTTCGTGGGCATAAAGAACGCACGATTCCAAGTGATATGCGTGAATGGTTTATCGAGGCAATTGATAAACTGCCACAAGAAAAACTTCGTGTCATTGAGCTACCAAAGCAGTTTAATTTGCTAGAGTTTATGCGTACCTTCGAACGTTTAGTACGTGCTGGTGTAACAATAACAGATCCTGATCAGGTGCTAACCGCAATAGAAATAAAATAAAAGTAACAAGCTCTCTATTTTTGAAAAAATTGAAAGTAGAGGGCTATTCGTGTTTGTTTCATTAATCCCCTTTCCCCACTACTCTATTTATACATACCAAATCAGAAGGACTTCATGAAAAATGTAGTCTTTTTTTATGCAATTCTATACAAATCTTCTTCTAGCTATACAACAATCTCCCCACTACACATTGGGCATTCTTCACGTGTAGTAAAATATTCAATTTTATATCTACAAAAAATCATAAGGATATTTATATAAACAGTGGATATGAGGACAATTATAATTAAATGTGAATAATATTTTCTCAATATCCTTGATAATACTATTGTCGTTTATTTTATCTAATAAAAATCATCAATAATAATGTGAGTTATGTGTAAATAATGAGTAATGTTAACAATTATCCACATTTTCTGAACAAAATGTGGATAATTGAACGTTAGATACTGCCTTATTTACTAAAATAAAGAAAAGAAAGCCTATTTCCACTGTTGAATAAATATAAAGTGATTTGTATTAATTTCTTTCCGATTTCATGTAGAAATATATGATTTTCTTTCTGCTTTTTTGTAGAATTGAAAGTCTGGCAATCCTTAAATCTTCGGATACATTTTTTACTATTTATGATTTTTTAGGTTCTAACATCAAATTTTCCCTTGTGGGAGTAAATCTTTCCCCTATTTTTGATGACCTATAATAGTTTTATCTTTATTTCTTTTTAATATATAAGATATATATTTATAATAGATTTTATTATTACTAGTATGATTGTTAATAAGATGTCAGACTTAATTGAAAATATTTATTAATTCAGTTATAATAATGGTAATTTAATGTATCATTACCCACATACTAAAGGACAAACCTACGTATCCCTACCAGGGCGAGGTTTGTCCTTTTTTTATTTTAGTAAACTATTATCATTGGGAGGATTAAATATGGCTGTACTAAAAGATACAACTTATATCGAAACGAATACATATAACGGGATTGGATTCTTTAAAGGCATTCTTTGGGGATTAGTTTTTGTAGTACCTTTTTGGAGTATTATGATAGCCTTATTCATTTGGCTTTGTAAATAATAATCAACATAGCAAAAAAGAAAGCAGGTCTTCCCCCTACTTTCCGTTATAATACACCCAAAGAAGTTAGGTGATTATAATGAAGGTGACAATTAGTTTAGAAAAAATCTTAGAAGCCTTTTCTGTTTTTTTGAATGAAGACAAAGAGTTTAACTGAAAGATAGGCTAAATATCGACCTCTAATTATGTATAGAACCACTTGTATAATCAATTTAATAGTAAACTATGGTTTATCCTTGAAAAAGCTTGTATCGCTTAATATGAGCCATATACAGTTTGCTAGGAACACTTTAATTGTTCCAGGAGAAAACGGAGTTACTAGATCCATCTTTTTAACAGCCGAAGATACACAACAGCTTTACAAATATTATTCGACTATCCCTGAACCTGTAAGACCTCGACAGCACACAGATAATCCCCTATTTGTGGCATTTGATTTTACTCGAGGTACTTATCGATGGGGTTACGAAAATGATGCACCAAAGGCTTTGTCTGAGGTTGCAATACAAAAGATGATTCGACTTGAAGTGAAACGAGCAGAATTAGGTAGACGTATTTCTGCACAACAGATGAGGAACGCGTTTATTCTTCGTCTTATTAAGCAAGGAATAAATGAAGATGAATTGGTAAATAAAATGGGATTTAAAACAAAAATATCTTTAAAAAGATACTATCAATACTTGACGTTGTCTAAAAAACTCGATGAAAAATACTTTGGTAACTTATACTGTACGATAACAAAGTATCTTCTTTATAATTTTGTTTTTTATCATTGCTGTAACTTTGTTTTTAATTAATAATTTGAATGAATTTTATAATTTTATGAAATCTCTTTATGTTTCTGTGGAAAAAACGAAACTCCTATTTCACAGAAAAAGACTTTTGAACTGTACAAAGTTCATCTTTTGTTAATTGTTTCTTATTTTCATTAGAGGAATAAATTTTATATTGAACGTCATTTTCATTCCAGTATACATAATGTAATTCATTTTTTTGCTGATTGAATGCTTGACGAGTTTTATCAAATGCGTTGATCTCTTGTAAAGATTTTTGTGGGAAAACGTCCTTTCCTCTTGTTATTTCAACAATTAAATTTTGATTGTCTTTACTTGAATAAACGATGGTAACATGTTCTGCATTCTCATCTGTAACTGTTATTGAATCTACTTCGAAAGGTAATTTAGTAGGATAGGATATTGGAAAAGGGAGTTCTTTTGGTGCAGTGGCCATGACCTCTTGTGATACCGGGTACCAATTTACATCTTTTACAGAACAACCTGTAAGCATGGTGATAAAAAACAAAATGACAAACCAAAGTCTTTTCATTCCGTTCCCTCCTTTTTTATAACGTATGTAGCTTTTTTACATACATTCTGAAAAAGAATGGAAGAAAACTCAAAAAAATGCCCAAGATAACTTCAGTCGAAATTACCAAGAGCATTCACTACGTATATAGTTGAATTGAGTGGTCAAATATTTCAAATTTAAATAGATTTATGTTTTTCACTGCTTGTTTTTGACCGTAGTAAGTCTTTAATATTCATGGTTCCTGAGATTAATAAACCACCAATTACTAAAATTGCGCCAAACAGATGGTATATTGTAATATTTTCTTTAAGTATTAACCAAGCTAGTAAATAACCAAAAATCGGTGTTAAGAATAGATAGTTGTTTGCTTTTATTGGATCTTTTTTTAATAAATAAAACCATAGTAACATGGATACTATAGAAGTCATAACAACCTGCCAAAATAGACCGATAGCAAAATTCATGTCTAAATTAATATACGGATTTGTATCTAGTAAGAAACTTAAAGGAACTGCAAATAAACTACCAAAGATGATTTGCCAAGTATTAATGACTAGACGATCAATCTTCATATCATATTTTGTGAAACATACACTCCCAATCCCCATAGACAACATGCCAATAGCGAGAATAATGATGCCTGATACAGTGGCTTGCGTATCCTTTAAATATGGATATACGGCAATAAATAAGCCAAACGCCGCAATACACATGCCAGACCATTCTTGTTTTGTTACTTTTCTACTTAAGAACATAGAAGACAACAAAGCAACAACAAATGGGTTTACTGTGATAAATAAGTTAAACAAACTAGATGATACCAACTTTAGTGACAAGAAACAGCAACCTACATACAAAGTAGTATTCAATATACCTAGTACAACTAACTGCTTCCACTCTACTCCTTTAGGCCATCTGTTAGATTTGATAAAATATGTAAAGATAAACATGATAAGACCGGCACTAATTAACCTTGTTGTTGCAAACATTAAAGGGGATGAAGATAAAAGACCAACTTTTGTGGCGATAGCACCTGATGCCCATAAAATACTAAACAATATACCGATTAAAATCTCCATACGAACCATTTTCCTTTCCTACATTACAAATAGTAAAACAACCGATTTTATTAAAATAAAATCGGTTGTTTATGTAAAGAACTTACTTTACCTGTTCTAAAATCAAACAGTAACTTCTTCTTTCCAGTTATCCATACTGAAGCGCTCACCTAAATTACGATGTTCAATAATATACTCACGTAAATGTTTTGCTTTCTGAATAATTGCCTGATCACCACTTCTTTCTGCAATTTGATCTAGCCAATCATAGCATTTTGCAACAGGGATATCTTTTTCAAAATGAATTTTCGATAAGAAGAATACAACATCTCTAAAATTAATTCTTGAAATTACTTTAGATAGTGAAGTAATTAACTCCTCTTCAAATGCTTCATCTAATTTATCTCGTTTAACAATAAATCTTTCTAAATCACGATTATATGTCTTTTTATCTTTGAAGATATCAGATGGATCAAAATCACAATCAAATACATAGTCCAGGCAAAGGAAAACGCGGCTATCCTTAGAGAAATTAGCAGCTGCATGTCCAATTGCTGCATCAAGGAACCAAATTTCGCCTTTTCTAATACGGAATACTGCTTCTTCATCTGAATGGAAAGCCTTTTCATTATCTTCTAAAGCTAAGAAGACACGGAAACGTTGCTTTGTACTATGAGAGAATTCAACGAAATCTCTATGTGGGATAACCATTGCATCCACTAAATTACGTGTACGAACCATTTTTAAATTATCAAAAGTGAAGTATTCTTCAAGAAGTGAGTTAATGTATGGTAACTGCTTACCATAATCTGTTTGTTGTGCTGCATGATCAAAATCACGATACATTGTATCATCTTTATCATTTGAAGCATTCCATAAAGAGTTGTTCATCCAATAACCCGAACTGAATTCATCATACTCTTCTGGAATAACTGGAAAATTCGCTATAGTAGCTAAATCTTTCTTTAATAATTCCTCGTTTAATTTTAATTTACCAATGATATAAGATGCCATATTAACTATTCTCCCCTTTAATTATAATGTGAACATTACTAAATCGCAATATAAGTGGCGAAATAATCTGATTATGTACTCTTTTCAGAATCTAAATCAAAAGATTATTTGCATAGACTAATAATCTATATAGTATTTTTGAAAAATAACATAACCTATTGGGTACTGAACATTCTTAATTTTTTTGATATATTCCTGAAATCAAATATATACAATTCATATTGAGAAGCATGGTCACAATACCTACATTTTATATTTTTTTCTGTTTCACAAATATGCGGTACATTTAGATTTTGAATCACTTTTAATACATGTTCTTTGCAAACAAACAAAAAACCACCTTGTTTCCATGAAATGATTATTAATTTTTGTAGTTTTTATTTTATCTAGTAAAAGATATTTTAAAACAATTCCCAGTTCGCGCGAATTTACAGAAAATTGAATATCGAAACTACAGATTGATTATAGGAAAAAAATAACAAGAGGTCTATATTTATATTATCGAAAATTCTGAATAGAGTGAATTGAATTAGCGTTAAACTACCGTAGAATGCTATAGTGATGCGGTTTCGCAAGAAATAACTGAAAAATTTGTAAAAAATTGAGAAATGTTTGTATTATTTATATAACTAACTATTTGATGTAATACTCTAATTTTGTATCTTAGAAGTGGTATTCTACATTCCTTTCTACAAGCTCGAATTATAGATTTAATTTATTATAGAAAAACAAAAGCCCAATTATATTTTAAATATAATTGGGCTTTTAAGAGGTTTTAAAAATTTGTTTCCTTCTCGTTTTTTTTATTATTTTCTTTAATAGCATGTTTATTTTCTTCAATCACTTCAGAAAATGTTCCTCTTTATTTTCTTTTATGTACTTCATAAGTTCTTTAAATTCCATTACAATTTCCTCTTTCCTTTGTCTTTTATGAATCGTTCTAATTTGAAAACAGATATTATTTCTACTCTATTTAAATATATATATAATGAATATCTCGCTAGTTAATTCTTTAAGTATTTTTGCAAAGATATGATTTGTCTCTTCTGATAGCGGTTCCTCTAATGCTATTAATCTAGCCAGTCTATTTGTAAACTCTGCAGTATACAAAAGTTTAGTACTTGTTTTTTCATCTTCCTTATATAATGGTTCGTTTTTGATGGACTGAATTAAAAGCTGAATAAGCATTTGCTTATGCTGATCTTCCTTCTTTCCATGATACATATCCATCCCTAACCACTGACGTACAATTCGTTCAGCATCTCTTCCTTCTGTTATATCAAATCTAGATATAACAAAGGTTAGTTTGTTCCATGTAAGCTTTGCAGAATCATTAGAATAATTTGAAGGGGAAAAGAAAAAACTCTGTTGCGTAACTTTCTGTCGTTCCTTCATCCAACGAAATATCTCCTGCTTCCCTAAATGAACATCAATTCCCACGAAAAATACAGGGAACGGAGACGTCGTTTTTTCCTCATTTATTGTACAATCAGGCTTGAACACCAATTCACCAAGATATGCGTGGTGTATAGGTTCTAATTTATCTCTATATACTCTAATTCCATCCGTTTCATACCAGGCTTGCAGTACTGCCTCAATTTCTTCTTCAGAAATAAGACTTGTATTCATCTCTTGTTGTGTAAAAAGTAGATACTCTAAAAGCATTCTTCTACCTTCTATTGTTAGTCCTCCTGGTACATAGTCTCCTTTTTCTGTACGATCAAACATAATATAATCATATTCAGTATGATTTTGAAGTGAAAATAAGTCCGCATTTCCTTTATTTTCGTTTCTAAGGAGTGTTTGCAGACTACGCCTATTTCATTGCATTCCGATAACGAATGTCGTTTCTAATGGAGCGTAAGAAGCTTTTCCATGATTGTAGATAAGTATAATCTGTATATCCTTCACTTATTAGCTGGGTTAGCATTTTATCCTCACCATTCATCATAAGACAATTCCAACATCCACTACGCGAATTTGCAGCTCCACAAGCATTTCCTTGTTGTTTTCCACCTGTTTTTATACCGCATTCAAACATAGCTTGTCCGTATTGTATACTCATTTCTTCTAAATCCACACCAAAAGTCAGCATCCCTCTATCTAAAAGTAACATCCATACTTCATCACCGGTTAAGAATTTGACTGGATTAAAGCAGAGGATATTCTTCATGTCATTGTGACGTGAAAATAGACAAATGGTTTCCTTCCACAAAAACATGTAGCAGTTGTGGAAATGTGAAAAATATGTCATTGTCTGAGCGAGTATACTCTTGTATATGTGGTGTAAATCTCGATAGAGATTATAACGCAGCTATCAATATCAAAAATGAAGCAATACGCCTATTAGCGTTAGCATAGATAGCAATAAAATAACCCTTGGAACGAGGGAGTTAGCTCGGTTGTCTTAGGACGAATTCGTTAGCTATCAAAAGTAACGACTAACCGAGAAGTCCCCACTTCAAACAGTCCATTAGGACGTTAAGTGGCGGGTAGTTCACTCAACTGTGATTTCATGTATATTCAACTTATTTAACTTTTCCATATAAAAACTCATTACTTTTTGAGCATGTTGTATAGCAATTAATCCATCTTGAACAGTAAGTGCTTCAAAATACGGATAACGAATGTCTGTAGCATAACCATTTAGCTGCACGTATTGTTCTAAAATCAATGAAAACTTATCATCTAATTTACAACAAGATTTGTGCAGCATTAAAAGGTTATGAGTTTTAGGGACTGGTCTACCGTTTAGTGCAAGAAATCCTTTTAGGAGTTTCTCCACATATTGTTGACTATGATAACAAATAATTGCAGTGGGGAAAGGTTTCATATCAGATAAGTAAATAGCAGAATCTAAATCAAATTTTTCAATGAATACCCACTCTTTTAGATCCTCAATATTTCTCATATAGGACCGTCCCTTCTAGCACAATTTTAAGCTCCATGGTTACAGTACGGTTAGCACGTTCTTGAAATTTTTCCGGTCCATAGACTAAAATATCAACTGGTGTTTCCATTACATCGTAAATCCCCCAATTGATACGATTAATGACTTCCCTTTTTCTTTCTCCTACACCTTCCACAACAATACAGAGATCAAAATCACTGTCTTCATTTGGTGTGCCATATGCATGAGAGCCAAAAAGGATGATTTTTTGGACAGAAGACACGGTTTCACGAATTTTTTGCACCAATAGGTCCAATTCCCTTTGCACTTCTTCGTTAATCCGAATCACCCCTCGGATAATGTAATTAAATTGACGTTTAAGTATATTATACATGCGTTTCTCTTCTCCCTGCTATTACATATTTATTTTTATGTTGTTCTCTTGTTTTTCAACGTTCTGCAATGCTTGATAACATTCGTATACCTGCTTAATAAGTGTATGTATATATAATGGATGGGCATTTGAATCCATATAAGTATCATTCCTCTGGCCTTCAAGTGCTTCATATATTTGATTTATCTCTAATTTGCACATAAATTGAAGTAGCTTATAGTCATGATGTGATTCCTCTAATATTGACTCAGCCTTTGTAAGCAGGAACATGTAATGCCTAGTATTTGTAAACATTGCGAATTGGGTAGTTTTAAATGTCATCATAACAAAAGAAGGAGACATCAAAATATGCCTCCTTTACGCCCCCTTTTATATTTATTTTAGAAATCTAATCCCACTTAGCTTATACTCTTCTCTAACTCTTGTTACTAAATACTCATCTACAAATATGAATTTTGGATGAATACAGTAAAAGTTAGTTACCCTATTTCTATTTTTCCTATTTCTATGAATTTATTCAAAAAAAGACATTGAACCATGTCGTTCAATGCCTTCTCTCTTCTTACATATTTGTGTACTCGAAGTACAATTTCTCCGGTTTTCCATACGTATTAATTTCATCCTGATATACAGCAGATAATTGTTGTGACATCTCAATACTCTCCATATAGGACAATGAAGTAACTGCTTCTATTTTTTCTTTAATGCTATTAGGAATAACTGAATAAGATAATCTATCCATCTTACTCCCTAATTTAGTTTCTGTAGCAGCCTCGTAATAAATCTCAGTAATTAGAACTTCATTATCATCTGGATCGTACATATACCCTCGGTTAACTGTAATCATATTATATGACTCCTCTCTGGTTTACAAATCCTAATCTCTAGTGTTTTTAGCAATGCAATAAATACCCTACTTCTATATACATTCTCTAGTTTTTAATTTTTATATTCCACTCTTTATCTAGTTTACTATGAATTAGAAATTAATCTCTTTTTTTATGTCAAATTCAAAAATCCTTAACAATAATAAGAAACGTTGTAAACCTAGTGATGTTACTCACATTATTTTTTATTTGTATTACCTGTGTGCTTAACTTTTAAACATTTAGGTACCTTACACAATCGCAGACATGATATGTTTCTGCTAAATAAAGACCCATTGTTTTTTGGTTATTATGAGTACGTATAACTCTCATATTCTTTTTCTAATGCCATACTTTGTAGAAATCCATATAATCTCTCCTCTAAATGAAACAAAAAAGCAAAATAGATGTACTTTTTTATTTCGTATATTATTAGCCCCGAAGGTCTATGTACAAGTGATTCGAAACTTAAAGACAACACAAAAAGGGCTTCTTTAAGTCGATTAAAAATGTGCATAGCAAAATAAGCTATAGATACACTAATCGGCTCAAAGAAGCCCTCTCTAAAATGAAACAAGACGTAACTTGCTTCTACAACTCAACCACAACATATTGGGTGTGGGGAATAAACGGAATCAATTAAACAATAAAGTATACGTTTATATTAAACTAATTTTATAATATCTTCAATTGTTTTTAATGAAACGAAGATAAGAAGGGACTTTCTATGCGGCTGTTATATGTATTGAAAAATAGTGCCCCTGTTTCCCCTACTAAAAATCCCTTCTTATTTTCAGTTCTTGATGTTACTTCATGTACTGCAGTTCAAAATATAGCTTTTCTGGCTTTTGATTTTGATCTAGATAACAAAGTATTTCTTGAATAGTTTCCTTTCCAACTGCAACACTTTCCATGTAGGACATATTTTCGTTTTCCTGGATTTTTTGCAAGATAGCGCTAGGTAGCTTAACAGCGTCAAATACACCCATTTTGCTTCCTAATTTTTGTTCGGAAACAGCATCGTAGAAAATTTCGTTCACAATTACCTCATTATCATCTGAATCGTACATGTAACCTCTTTGTATACGTAGCAATGTTTTACTCCTTTTATCTATATTATTCATGGAAGATGTATCGATAAATATTATTTCGCAAAATCTCTACTTTGTATAGGGGGGCGCTACGCGATATTTATTACGCAATCAAGGTAAACGATTTGAGTCTAAGTAATCTTTATTTTTTATAAAAGAAAAACTAAGCCCTCCTCCTAGAAAAGCAGCGCTTGTGGGGAAGGCTTAGTTTGTTATAAATAGCGTTGTATTTAATTGTTTAATCTCCCCTTCTGCAAGAGGCTGATAAAAAGCATGTTGTAACCCTTCTGAATGTAATGCTTCTCCTATACAGAGCAATACTTTACCGGGGATTAAATCAAGCAGTAGTTCATTATTAATTTGCTTTGCTTGTTTTTCAGTAGAAACATAAATTATTAAGATTGTAGGGTTATTCCCAAATCCCTGCACAATAACATCTTTTCCTGATTCTACAAAAGTTTTCCATCTAGCAATTAATCGTTTTAATCGATCCTTTTTATCAGATAACAAGGTGGAGTATACAACAAAATTAATTTTACGATCTTCTCCGCTGTTTATTATAAAACTTAAAGGAGGGGTAAAAACCCCTTTACTAATGGATGGATGCATAATATGTCCTAAAAAGGATGGAGTGTAGCATAAGTGACAAAGTAAGTCTATATCATGCCAATAACGCATGTGAACGTATTTACCATGATTATCAAGCCTTTCTGGAGCAAAGAAGAACATATTTCCTTGCCAGTATTTTAAGAGTTTATAACCATTATCGGATAACGTATATGTTTCTTCGCAGATTTCTATATCAAGAATTTCTACTTGCCATTTTTCAATCAATCGATAATAAAGTAACCCTTGAAGAGCATTTATAATTTTTTTTCGCGAAAATTTATTTTTGAATAGATATAATAAATGATTAAACCGAACCGATGTATGAACACCGATGAAATTGAGTATAGTATACTGTTCCTCTGTTAAACGCTGCTTGAACTTAACTAATTCGTCATAAGATTGGAATACATAGGTTTTATCCAAATCATGTACTCGATATATTTGAAGTCCTTGTGCATCCTCACTTGATAAATGAGGAATAGAAGGGATATAGGTAGACAATGTTTTTTCTACTGTACGCATAGTCATTCATTAAAATTGGTAAATTGACGAATTGGATTTTTTACTTTGGCCCTGTGGATAATTCAAAATACGAACAGTTCCTCTACGTTTTTTCGGATTAATATTTAGCAGCTCGCATGTAACAATTGTTTGATTAATTGCATCCTTTGGAGTTGGATTAGCAAGATTACGGCTCTTTAACCCTTTAAATTGAATACCAGGTGCAACTTCTACAAAAATACCAGCAATTGCATCTACACCTACAATTTTACCTACAAAGCGGTCACGGCGTTTGTTTAGTTCTAATAGCTTGTCCATTGGATCTGTTTCTAATATTTTTTTACTTCCACTAAACTCATAGCGACCATTTTTTTCTACCACTTTAGCAATAATAAGTTCTATAACATCACCAATAATAATATCTTCCGGACGAACGAATGAATGGGACCATTGCGAGTATCGCACTCCTACTGTTACGCCATGAATTTCAACTAAGACCATTTGGGCAGATGGGATATGCCCTGAAACAGTTCCTGTGTATACTTTATTTCCTTCTTGCGCTGTTACTTCTTCATATAATCTTTTTTGAAGTGCTACCTCCCCTGCTGTGATAGATACAACAGCAAAGTTTCCTTCTTCAGTTTTCTGAAAATGTTCAATAATAACAGGCTTTGTTCTACCCACAAGCCATTGAGGATTTTTAGGAATGTTTATACCTGCCTCTGTAATCGGGCAATATGCTGTTGTATGAGTACCAATTTGCATTGTAAGCACTTGTATACGCTCAGACTTTCCGTTTTTAGCCGGGAATAGCTTTTCGGATACGACTGTAATCAAGCCTTTTCCTACAGTACGCTCACGTTTCATACGGGCTAATTCCTCTAGTTCATAATCACGTACTCGCTCAAATTGATTAAAGTTCGTTTCTAACACTGTGTCACCTTGTGGGTTCTCTGATTCAAAAGCCATTCCAAGTTCTTCTACAGTTTGAGTGTTTGTCGTATCTTCTGCCATTATATTTTCCTCCTAGAACGTAAAAAAGGACACACCTGTACCACTGGGATGGTACGTAAGGTGTGTCCTTCACGTAAATTATGTTTTATTTATATAGTTATTAATAAAAATATAACGGTATTTTTACTCAAATGCAAGAATAATTTTAAAATCATAAGTTTGCTATAGGTTGAATCAAAATCTAGAATGCAGTCTTACTAGGGGTACCGCCACATATCCATCAAGCTAAGATTTTTAACACTTAAGGAATTTGTAAGTATCAAGTAAGAAAAACGAGAGCTTTGTTTCTTATAATTAAAATATAAAGTGAAGGAAGAAAGGTTATTTCTGGGGTTAATATGCATGTGGAAAAAGGAGAAATCTACGGTTTTTTAGAGTAATAATATCAGTATGTCAAAGTTTTGGAGATTACCTGCAAATATTATGAAGTTTTTGCACCAGAACCATAATTACCATACCTGCTTTTTACCATCACATATTGGAGGTTAAAACATGAATAAAAAAAAGAAAATACAAAAATCAGTACTTACCTTTACCCTACTCTTTTCTTTAGGTGTTTCATCTTTCCCGCTTACAACAGCTATTCACGCAGATAAACGTGAGGAGAAATCTGCAGAAAAGAAACAAATCTCTTTAACGGAGCGTACATCATTATTTTTTGAATATCTCCAGCAAGGTAAGTATGCAGAGGCACTTCAGTTGACGTCTGCTGCTTTTCAATCCAAGTTTACAGCAAACACATTACAAAACTGGTGGACACAAAGTGGGATAAAAATCATGGGAACACCTGTAATAAAAGAACGAAACTTGGTCCATCAGACGGTGGAAA